>Ga0070754_10000280_pt1 | contig 49919 bp, 41 predicted proteins | sample VirMetDEL_Sep_01_FD_75181 | JGI IMG/M metagenome (GOLD analysis project Ga0070754, IMG submission 75181) | Aqueous microbial communities from the Delaware River and Bay under freshwater to marine salinity gradient to study organic matter... | ecosystem: Environmental > Aquatic > Marine >...
CCGACTAGGGCGACTAAGGCGGTCGTGAAAAAATCAGGAAAAATCGCGGAGGCTCCACCCAGCGCAGCGGCCGGGTGGAAACCGTCTATTTTTCTTGATTTTGAGGGGGCAAGAACCCCTGCTTTTGCTCTGTGTGGGACGTCACCACGTGTGGTGCCAGTAATGTGGTTCGTCAGTTAGCACCCGTCCGGAACCGGCCAACAGCGGACTATCCTGCAATAGCTTGGAAGGCGATCATTGGCGCTGGAGGGCATCCAGGCAACAAGAGAAGATGCAAATAGACCGGAGTTGGGCCATAGCAATTCTTTCAAACCCCACCGCGGTTACACGCCCCCCACAGATCTACATTTCAGGGGGCGCGGAACGTGGGCCAAGTGGCAATTGCGTAGTAACGTAGGCAAGCAACTTTTCCAGACTTTGTATGAGCGGCTCGCTACCGGTGTCGACAACATAGTCTGCCTGCAACGGCATTTCATAGGGGGCACTGACACCAGTAAATTCCGTTATCAGACCAGCGCGCGCCTTTTTATATAAACCCTTAGGGTCACGTCCTTCGCAGGTTGCGAGGTCAGCGGCGATATGGATTTCATAAAAAGCTTGCGCACAGCTTTGTCGGGCACGCTCGCGGTCTGCGCGATAAGGCGAAATGAAGGCTGCGATGCAGATTAGTCCGGCGTCGGCAAACAGAGCAGCCACTTCTCCCGCGCGGCGGATGTTTTCACTGCGGTCTTGTGGGCTGAATCCAAGGTTGGCATTCAAGCCATGCCGCAGATTGTCACCATCGAGTACGTAACATGAATAACCGCGAGTGAGAAGTGCCTCTTCCAACGCCATTGCCAGACTTGATTTTCCTGAACCGGACAAGCCGGTCAGCCATAGCACCGCGCCTGTATGACCGTAATGCGTATAACGGTCAGTGTTTTCTATAGAATGGCGGATGGTGGTCAGATAGCTAGGCATTGCATTTCCATTCCATGCAGCCAGAGTATGGTGGGGCGCCGTTAGTAGGTCAGCATAAACCATCTTTCCTGTAGGGCGATCAATGCATGCATGATGGCCAAAGCATGAGCAATTGTGGCCATATTGCAGCCCAGTCGCCTTCATGCGATAGGTCATCGACACCATGAAACCGTGCGCACACGCCGGTTCTGGAAACAAAACTTCGTGTAATCGCTGAAGGGACGATCTTATCGTCAGCGCCACTAAAATGAATTTGCGGAATGTGCGCGACATTTGCGGTGAAGTTGATCGGGTTCAGCGACTCGGGCATCGATGAGACCTTGTGCACGCGATTTATAGCTTCGTGGTCAAGATTGCCAGCGATTGTACGCAATGTTGCGATATCTTGGCGTTGTGCGGCGATCAGTACCGCAATCGCTGCACCGCCAGAATAGCCGACCAAGTTGATACGTTGGCCAGGCGTACGAGACACGTAGTAGGTAATGGCAGCATCCATAGCGGCAATGACCTCTGGTGCAAAACGCTTTTTTGTCCAGTAAGCAGCGTTACAGTGCGGATTGTCGTCCATCGCGGTGAACTGACAAGGGCGTGCCAAATACACTACGTTGGCACTGCGGTCTGCCGTGGCCAGGGTCAGCCCCAGTGCGCGTTTGGGGGTCGGATTGGCCGACGCTTGATAACGGGTACGCCAGGCATGACCATCACCTTCGATATAAATGGTCAGCGGTTGGTCGACGCGGGTAATACGTACATACGCGGTCAGCAGAAACAGTGGGGTGGGTATCTGCTCACGCTTCAAGCCAGCCGTATATGCCACTGCATCAGCACGTTGCTGTAAGTCTCCAGCACAACCACCAAGAGTACTCATGCATATCGCGAAAGCCAGACAGTAAAGTGCGCTCCATCTATTCCGAGTAGTTACCCGCCGTGACGAAAGGGGCACTCGCATCAGGCAGGGCTCTTCAACTCTTTCAGTGCCATAGAAACGCTTTGCATGACTGCCTGCCATTGATCAGGTACGGGTTGGCGAAACAACCGCATGCCGGGATACCAAGGAGAGTCTTTGCGCTCTAGCAACCAACGCCAGTCAGGCACGAAAGGCAGAAGCACCCAAGCAGGACGCCCGAGCGCTCCGGCCAGATGTGCCGGGGAGGAATCAACCGTAATCAGGGTATCGATCAAGCTGAGAATGGCTGCGGTATCATCGAAATCCTGTATTTCGTCGCTCAGCGATAACAACGACATGCCCGGTGGAGGCGCGTCAGCCTGTAGCGCCGCCGGCCCCTTTTGGAGACTCAGGAAGGTAATACCTTCCTGTGCCAGCGGCGCCATATCGGACAGGCTCATCGAGCGGCGTTTATCATTTGCATGAGTGGGGCGGCCGGCCCATACCAGACCTACTAGCGGACGCGGTAGATCAAGCAGGCGCGTCCGCCATCTTTCTATCCGCCCCGGGTCGGCGAATAGATAGGGTATTCTTCCCGGCAGTTGAGACAGCTGCAAACCAAGAGCGGCCGGTAGACTCATTAGTTCACAGTGGAAATCGAAGGCAGGCGGCAGCGTGCCCTCCACGATCAGTTGGTCGTAACCGGTTATGCCACGCGCTAACTGATAGGCCTCGCGGTTCACCTCCAGTACGATACTTGCACCGCTACGCTCGCGTGCCTGCTCCACTAGCCGCAGAAACTGAAAGGTATCGCCGTAGCCCTGCTCATCATGGATTAGCAGGGTTTTTCCTGTGATCGTCTGCCCTTCCCAGCGCGTTTTTTGTATATGGCGCTCAAGCAAACGGTTCTGGTCGACTTTGTAGCGAAAGCGATATTCGCGCCAGCCACGGGTGAATTCACCCTGCATCAACAGCATCTCGGCCAGGTCGAAGCGAGTGACCATATCTCCAGGCACGGCCTGCACGATCATCTCCAACACCTGGGTCGCCTCAGAGATCTTGCGCTGTTGGCGAAACGCAACATACAGCTGACGCCACAGGGGGATCGGCACTGAACCAGAGGACATTGCTTGGCGCAACAGCTCTTCAGCGTCACACCAGCGCTCAGTATGCAGCAGTTGGTTAACCTGCTGATGGATGGCTTCGAAATTTATCGGTGCCTGATTCATTCCTGTTCCATCCCCAGTTCTGTCAACAAGGGGGCGAGGTACGTCGCGTGCTGCCGCCACCGTCCTTTTGACGAGGTGTAGATTGGTTGGCGCACCTGAACCACGCTTGCCGTGCGAACCATGCGGCGGTTTTCGTGGAAGTTCAAGCAGGAGTCGTCCCAGGGCAGACCCATGAAGCCAATCATACGTCGCGCCTGGCCCTCTAGGTCGTCAACCACGGATTCATAATCAACTTCGATGAAGCGATCAGTTGGCAGTATTTGACGCAAGTGCGTCATCAGTTTTTGATAGGAACGGTAGAACTGACCCAGCTCATCCAACTGGTAAGCGAATAACTGGTCGCCGGCAAAGAGCTTGCTGTAGCAGGAAAGGCAAGTGTCTATTGGGTCGCGCCGGCAATGGATGATACGCGCGCGAGGCAGTATCAGTGGAATCAACCCGGCATAAAGGAAGTTTCCCGGTAGTTTATCGATCAACCTCAGTGCATCCGGTGCTAAGCGATTCACCTGCGCAAGGTAATCGCCTGCGATTTGAGTAATGTCTCTATTGCCCCAGTGCAGCAGATCATTGGGGAAGCTACCTGCACGTGACACTGCCTGATCAAGCGCGCGTAACTCCCCTGCACCATGTACGCTGGGATGTGACGCTACAATTTGCTCGACCAACGTCGTGCCCGAGCGCGGCATGCCTATAATGAATACAGGCCGCTCAGAGTCCAGACCGGCTCCCTTGAATCGATCCATTAATTCTGGCGTAAAGGTTTCAGCAATACGTTGCATCCACGCGCAGGTTTGTCCGGGGTCGTAATTGAAAGAGGCTCGTTTAAATGCGTTGCCCCGGTTCAGATGAAAAAAAGCACGATCCGAATCGCTGATGTCCAGATACGCTTTACCAAGCGAGAAGTGCAACATTGTTTGTTCATACATAGGAAGTGCTGGTTCGCGTGCTAGAGCTGCTTCCATAACCGCAATATCAGGATCACCAGCGTCATAGCGCTTGCTGTCACAGCGCGCCGCGATCACTCGCGGTGAATTAGGAAAGAGCCTCAATGCGTGTTCAAATCCGGCATTCGCTGCTTCCAGGTCACCGATTTCCATGAATAGGCTGGCACGCGCAACCAAGGCCTCCTCGGCTACCGTGCCGGGTAACGTGGCTGCCATGTTATACGCCTGCACTGCTTCCTCATTCTGCCCCAGTGCTTGCAGTGCTTTACCCACGGACATGTGCGCATTGGCACTGTCAGGTGCATTTGCCAATGCCTGGCGCGCATGGGTAACTGCCTCCTGATAGCGTTCACTGGCAACCATTAGCCGGGCAAGCGCAGTGAGCGCCCCTACATTCTGAGGTGAAAATGCCAGGACTGAATTGATCCAGCGCAGGCCGTCTGAGTAGCGCATACGCGACATCTCGATCTGCGCCAGGTTTAAGTAGGCATCTACCAATTGCGGGTTTATGTCTATCGCCCGCTTGGCAGAGGCTACGGCCTCATCGGTATGTCCCATGTCGCTGAAAAGAGCGGCGAGATTGCTGTGCGCCTCAGCATAGTCGGGACGCAACGCCAGGGCACGCTGGTAACTTTCTTGTGCGCGGGTCAGCTCCCCCAAAAATTTGTAGGTATTGGCCAGATTGTTATGGGCCTCAGCGCTATCCGGCTGTAATGATGCGACATACTGCAGACACTCAAGGCTGGCATCGAATTTTCCAGCTTCTTGCAAAATGATCCCTAAGTTGCTCCATGCTGCAACGAGTTGCGGCTCTTGCTCTACGGCTCTCCGCGCGGCTTGTTCGGCCTCCAGCAATAAGCCTTTCTGACGGAATAGCTCTGCCAAGTTGCTGTGAATGGCTGCCTGTGCATCAGGTGACTGGCTGGCTTGATGTATGTGGTCGAGAGCTAGATCCAGATTGCCGTAAGCATGTTTCATAAGCCCCAAAAGATTAAGCGCATCAGGTTGCGATGGCTCAACCTGTAGAACCAGCAAGCAGAGCTGCTCTGCTTGCGCTGCCTGACCCACATTCCAGTATGCATTCGCCCTTTCCAATGCTTGTGGGATGGTCAGGTGCTGTGAAGCAAGGTGGCTGCTATTGTCCAAGACGCCTCCGGCAACGAAATACAAAACACCCACAGGCGTCACTTGGCCTGCGTGTAGAAATGGCGGGCAAGCTAAGCCCAAGAAGATATAAAGTGGATCATTATTTGGGTCTGAGTTTATAAATGATGGCTCAAATTATGCAGTTGACTTCCTAGAGTAGTCCGCATTTATTTGCTTGTAATAGGTGCTCAGCGACCTATCGATCTGCAAAATGGTCTTGCATCGTTTACCCTGGGCCTGCTTGTATTTGCCGGCGTGTTCAATGTCAAAAATTCTCTGGCTCATTGTGCGCTCAAGTCAGGTGGCCAGATGCATTCCAGTGCGTTTGTGCGCTTGCTCGGAAAGCCCCTAGATTAGGCTGAAATGCGCAGGGTTTCTAGGCGCTCTGATCTATGCGGTGAGAGCGCCTTGCGCTCACCTGGTCCGTCCCGGAACTGGTGGACAGGTAGTTAAGAGCTATCGCTCGCATAGTGCAGCTCAAATTCCATTCTACTGAGATAGCCCAACGTCGAGTGGCGACGGCGGTGATTGTAAAAGCGGATGTAGTCTAACAGGTCGGTTTTCGCCTCCTGGTAGCTGGCATAGCGCGTCAAGTACACCCGCTCGGCCTTCAGCGAACGGAAGAAGCTCTCTATTGTGGCGTTGTCCCAGCAGTTTCCTGGACGTGAATGGCTGGGCACGATTCGATGGCGCCGCAGCAAGGCTTGGTAGTCGTATGCGAAGTATTGGGCGGATTCAACCGGTCGTCGCAACACCTTTGATCATGGAGGTGTTTATGGGGCGACCTGCAGGGTGGATGCAGAGGTTGACGGGGCGAGGGGCAATGCGCTCGCCAGGTGCGCCGTCACTTCGCCGTGAGATCGAGCGGCTATTTTGGGAACAGATCGCAACCGGGATCACAAGCGAAAGGGCGGCAGAGGCCATTGGCGTATCGTCAGCGGTAGGCACACGCTGGTTCCGTCATCGCGGCGGGATGCCATTGTTCATGTCGAACCACATATCAGGAAGGTACTTGTCGTTCGCTGAGCGAGAAGAGATCGGGCTGCTCCGGGCGCAAGGTGTGGTGTGCGTGAGATTGCTCGCCGTCTTGGACGAAGTCCGTCGACAGTTTCACGGGAGCTGACTCGTAACGCAGCAACTCGTAGCGGCCGACTCGAGTATCGCGCTTCAGTCGCGCAGTGGAAGGCGGAACTGATTGCCAAGAGACCGAAGCCGTCGAAACTGGTGACCAACCCGCGACTGCGCCATTACGTGCAAGAGCGCTTGGAAGGCAAGGTTCATGAAGCTAATGGCCGTGAGATTGCCGGGCCTCTACAGGCACCGTTCAAGGGGCGAAATAAACCACATCGCGGTGACCGTAAATGGGTCAATGGTTGGTCGCCTGAACAGATTGCCAACCGGCTGCAAATCGACTTCCCGGATGACGAGTCCATGCGTATTTCTCACGAAGCCATATATCAGGCTCTCTACATTCAGGGGCGAGGCGCTCTCAAGCGCGAGCTGGTGAGTTGCCTGCGTACTGGGCGGGCGTTGCGCGTACCAAGAGCCAGGGCGCAGGCCAAGTCATGGGCACATGTCAGCGAGGACGTCATGATTTCCAGCCGCCCTGCTGAGGTGGAAGATCGTGTCTTACCAGGGCATTGGGAGGGTGACCTGATCATTGGCCTGAACCGATCCGCGATCGGGACGCTGGTCGAACGGTCAAGCCGATTTACCATGCTCGTTCATCTGCCTCGCGAGGAAGGTTACGGGCTGACTCCCCGGACGAAGAACGGCCCCGCTCTTGCTGGCTACGGTGCTGTCACCATGACCAATGCTCTGAAGAAGGCTGTAACTGGCTTGCCCGTTCAGCTGTGGCAATCATTGACTTGGGATCGCGGAAAGGAGCTATCGGATCACGTCCGCTTTACCATCGAGTCTGGAGTGAAAGTCTTCTTTGCCGACCCTCACAGTCCATGGCAGCGCGGTACGAACGAGAATACAAACGGTCTTCTGCGGCAATATTTTCCGAAAGGCACTGACCTGTCTCGTTGGAGTGACCAAGAGATCCAAGCCGTAGCCCATACGCTGAACACTAGGCCCAGAAAAACACTCGGCTGGAAAACACCTGCCGAGGCACTGAACGACTATCTGAAATCTATTCAGCAACGCAGTGTTGCGACGGCCGGTTGAATCCGCCTTGGCTGCCAGGATCCGAGTGCAGCAGCACTTCTGCTTAGAGCTGTGGGCGAGCCACAGCCATCTCTAGCGCGGCGTGTACCAGGGCCTGCTGCATGCGGTGATGCATCGCCCAGCCGACGACGGCGCGTGAATAGAGATCGAGCGCGACGGCCAGATACAGCCAGCCCTGGGCCGCCCGCACGTGGGTTGTGTCCGAGACCCAGTGCCAATCGGCGCGATCCGAGGCGAATTGGCGATCCAGGTGATTCGGAGCAATCGGTAGAGCGTGGCGACTGCTGGAAACCAGCCGCCAGCACTTGCGCGAACGAACACGCAGACCGGCCTCGCGCATCAGGCGAGCGACTCGGTGCCGGCCACATTCATGCCCCATGGCCGTCAACTCGGCCTTGATGCGGCGATGGCCATAGATCCCATTCACCTCGTGGTGGATGGTACGGATATCCTTGCTCAGACGCCGATTCGTCATCTCTCTCGCCGAAGGAGGTCGCTGCTGCCAGGCATAGAAACCGCTGCGTGATACCCGCAGCAGCCGGCACATCGGTGCTACGGGATAGCGACCGGCCAACGCCTCGATGGCGCGAAACTTCACTTCGTGGGCTACGGGAAGATGGCGAGCGCCTTTTTAATACGTCGCGCTCCATGGTGACCTGAGCCAGTTGCTGGCGTAGTCGACGCAGCTCCGCGCTCTCGCCACGCTGCTTACCGTTACCCGGACAGGCATCGTCAGCTTGCTGTTCGAACTGGCGCTTCCATTTGCCCAACAGACTTTCAGAGATGCCCAGCGTGTCGGCTAAATGACAAAGCGGCGTACCGGCAAGCGCCAGGTCGACCGCTTCGCGTTTGAAGGATTCGGGAAAACGTCGTCTGGTCTGGGTCATGAACACTCCTTGCGGCGGACATTATCCACCTTAAGTCAGTGTCCACTCAGCCTGGGACAGATCAAGCGCAGCCAACGCTCGTATGCAGGTGACGCAGATAACCCAGAATCTGATGGTCGCTCGCGGCGGCGACTGCAGTTCCCACCTATTCCTCAGGAGGCTCATAATGAGGCTTTGCCACAGCCATAATCCGCTTAACTCCAAGGCCTAAGGATGCTAATGGTGTCTGGGGAAGAGAAGAGGTGAGCGCTTCGAGGCCGAGGTCATATGCTACATAAGTGCTTGCCCACCAAATAAATTTTCGACGGGCCTGCCAAACGTGTACATTTCAAGTAAAAAGGCCTATCCCAATCGTGGGGCGAGCCAAATGTATAAGAAGCCCAAGGCATCGCTTTTCGGAATCTTAGCCACAAAATTCTGGAGCTGGGGTGCTGTAACCATTGTTCCGGCCGATATGGTCACACAGAAGACCGCTACGAAGCGTGATGTAGCATGTGTCTGCCGCCGGCTCAAACGGCGCTGCACCTGGTTTCGCAGTAGCCGTACGTGTTAATAAAAAGGGGGGGGGGGAGATGTCAAAGCGTATATATTCAGCTGTCGATTCGCTCGGCAAGCATAAGGTTCTTGGTTTGTCGGTCAGTGCCGCACTCTCGTTGCTGGCGACCAGCGAGGCCCACGCAGCGTGTATATCAGTCGGTAGTAGCGTAACTGTAGTTGGATCTACCGGGTGCGTTAACTGGTCTGGTGGAAACATGACGTTGATCAGCAACGGAACACTCACGTCCGCCACTTCTCCCGCGCTAACGGCGTCTGCGCTCGCGGGCACCCTGACTAACAGCGGCTTGCTCCATGGGACATCAGTTCCCGCCTTTGAGAATACCGCAAGCTCCCTTGTTGTTATAAATAACACGAGCATAATAGGTGGCACTGCTGGAATCCTCAACAGCGGTTCTATCATATCGCTGACCAATAATGCCGGCGGCACCATTACGGGAGTCACGGCGGGTATTACGAACGCAGGCTCCATTGCAAGCCTGGTCAATAGCGGAACTCTATCTAGCAGCGGGAGTGCGATACTTAACGAGTCAGGTGGCACCCTTGGCTCGATCACCAACAGTGGCTTGATTGCCGGTGCGATCACGAACCTGAGCGCCACTGACTTGACCATTAATGGCGGTAGTGGGTCGGTATTCGGCATCCTAACCGGTTCTACCGGTAGTACTGAAAGTGCCAGCATGGGGATTATTAGCAGTGGTGCTGCCAATCTGAATTTTAATGCCGGTAATTTGCTGCTCAATGACAATATCAATGTTGGAAGTTTTGCCGTAAATAACTCAGGCGCGACACTGCAGGTCAACAATCACGTCAACATCACTGGCGATTATGCCCAAGGTACATCCGCAGCGCTGTTGGTTGGTGTCGGTGACTCAGCAGTTAGCAATGGAGCGGTATCCGATACCGGCTATGGCCGTCTGATCGTGAGTGGTGCAGCAACTATTGCCAGTGGTTCAAGTGTCTCTCTCAAGGCACTCAATAGTTACGGCTTTGCTCTCGGGCAGCGCTTTGTAGTGGTACAGGCTGCTACCAGCGGCACTCAGTACAACGCCTCCAGTTTGTTCTACTCGGCGTCGGGTTATAATGGCCCATTCACAGGCAGCACGCTGATCGATGGCAACACCAGTAATCTTTTGGTGACACTCGGAACTGATAGCAACACGTCACCATTGCTTCAGGCAACCGCGCCGAATGCCATCTCGGCAATTTCTGGATTATTTAGATACACAGGAGCCGACGCCAGTCTGCTCAACGTATTTAACGCATCTGCAGCCCTCGGTTCAGCAGGCGAAGCCAATCGCGCTGGGGCGCAGTTGAGTCCTACTTGGAGTGCAATGGCTGCGAGTCAGGCCTCAGCGGCACCTACTCGCCAGGTACTTAACGTGGCTAGCGCTCGCTTGGATGGTTTGCGCACCGCACAGGCTCAAGGCGGAAGCGGTGTGGCTACCGGAGAAGGTGTAAGTGATACCGCGCTTTGGGTCCAGGCATTCGGGGGTAAAGCTGCTGAAGATGAGCGCGATAGTGTTTCCGGGTACAGCGCCAACTACAACGGCTTGTTATTTGGTGGTGACCATCAGGTCAACGATGCTTGGCGAGTCGGTGGCATGTTCAGTTATGCCAATACGTCTGTCGACGGCAAAGATGATAATTCAGGCAGTTCGGTTAACGTGAAGTCATATGGTCTTCTTCCTTATGCGAGCTACACGACCGACGACTGGTATCTGAATCTTTTGGGCGGTGTGGTAGAGCATCAATACGACACTAAACGTCTGATCAACTTCACTGGCGTCAATGGCGTCGCCAATGGCGATTACGACGGTTTGCAATGGGTTCTGTCGACGCAGGCCGGTTATCCGGTTCGCCTGAATGAGCGGACCGTGTTGACGCCGATTGCCGGCCTCAATTACAGCAGGCTCAAGCAGGACAGCTATACGGAAAACGACGGGGGCGGAGCAGCGCTGTCGGTGGCGTCGAGCAAAAGTTACTCATTGACCAGCGACCTGGGCGCAAAGCTCGAGCGATCCTATGACTCATCCCATGGTCGTTTCGAGCCATCGGTACAACTAACGTGGCGTCATGAATACAAGGACACGCGATTGCGTTCCACTGCTAACTATGCAATCGACACCAGCGGCAGTACTAGCTTCACGTCGATTGGCTCAGCCCCGATCAGCGACACAGGTATCATGGCATTGGCGGCAACCTTCACGAGCAAGGACAACCTTGAGGTTACTGCGAGGTGTACCATTGAGGCTGCTTCCGGCTACATGGCACAAACAGCGGAATTGCGCATGCGCTATCAATTCTAAAGGTGCAGCCCCAGCATTTGTCTGGGGCGTGCAGCCTTTACATCCGCGCGCCACCGCTACATGAGCCTCTCTTGATTAGCTGAGGTAGAGCGGCGGTACGATATGCAGCGACCAGTCGCCCTGGCGCTGCCTGATCCTCTAGCGCGACCTAGTTTGAGCTCGCACGGACGCCATCAGCTTGGCCTGGGGCGTTCTATTCTTGCTCTGGCGTCACCTCTGTGGTCTTTGCGAGTCTTCAATCTATCGTTAGCAGCAGGCTGGCACTGGCCTCGTAACGGGCGCTACGCGCGTCGGCTTCATCGATATGGTGTCCACTGCGAATGACCCACGACCCAGCCGCAGGCAATTGCAGCTTGGCGATACCTTCAGCGTCGGTATGCGCCACCAGGCGATCCTGCTGTGGTGCCATGGCAGCCACTCGGGCATTGGCCAATGGCTGGCCATCGAACAGCACTGCCACACGCAGGGTATCGCCGGAGCTCAGGTTTGCAGGGTTATCCAGCGGCGCCAGTTCCAGTCGATCACCCGTGCGCAGGGTGTAGGCCTCTCCCGAACCTTGCGGGTTGATCAGCGCCTTGGCGAAGGCCTCTATACGCAGCGTCTTGGCCGGGTCTTTGGTCTGTTGACCTTTTTCAATGGCGCGATAGCGCGGGGCGCTACGTGCGACGGCGATGGCACTGCTGGCCAGCGCTGGGATCTCGCCGACGAGGGCTTTGGCTGTTTCGTCGGCGTGCAAGGTGATGTCTTGTTGTCCTTCGGCGCTAAGTAAGCGCAGGCTGACATCGCTGCTACTGAGTAGGCGTTCGCCCTGGAAGAGTTTCTCCGTCATCAGCACCGCTATCGATAGCTGATCGTCCGTTTGCTCCGGCTTGACCAGAAAGGTGTGTGCTTGGGCAGCGAGGGGGGCCAGCAAAAGGCTGGCGAGTAAAATGATACGCATTGGGAGGCTCCATCAGATGAGGTGTAGGAAAAGGGCGAGCGGCGGGGCGCCGATGCTCAGCGCCGGGACCAGGCTGGGTCGATAGCTGAGCAGCGTTATCTGGGCAAAGGCAGCAAGGCTCAGTACCGATGCCCACAGCGCCAGTCCTATCGAGGTGCCGAGCGCGAAGATCGCGGGTGCAGCAGCACTAGCCAAAAGCAGCCAGCCAAGCAGGCGCAGCAGTTGGCGCCTGAGGGGAGCAGGTTTATGCCCGAATACCTGCTCATGATGACGGTCGACTCCAAGACACAGCGAGCCGAAACCGCTGAAGCACAAGGCGAGGCAAAGCACGATCATGCAGCGGCCTCCTGAGTTACTTTGCGCGTCTGGCGCACTTTGCTCGGCATGGCTTGGTGACGGGCGATATACCAGGTCGCCAGGGTTAGCAGGCCAGCACTGGCCAGTAGGGCCAGATCCATGCCTGCAAGTAACCAGTGGCCCTGGCTCAATGTCGTTATCAGGCTGCTACTCGGTTGGAGCAGAGCAAAGAAGGGCAGGCCACCGAACAGCAATGCGGCGAGGCTGGTCTGCTCAAGCCAGGCTCGCTTGTGCGAGCGCAGTAGAGGATGCAGCAGGCACAGAACCCAGGCGATGAAGAAGCACCGGATCTCCCAGTTGGCCCGTTGCTCCAGCACTGCTGGTAAAAGGCGGTTGGCCCAGAAGTAGGTGGCGATAGCCACTGGCAGGCCGGCGATGCAGCCAACATTGAGTATTTCGACCAGGCGATGACCGAACGGAGTACCACTCAGCTTCTTGCGCTCAGGCAGGCGTTTGACCACCCACAGCACCAGCCCGGTGGCGATCATGGCCGTACCCAGCAGGCCACTGAGGAAGAACAGCCAGCGCAGCGGTGGCCCCGCGAAGCGGATCAGGTGCAAGCTGGTAAATACGTTGTAGACAGCGCTGGCTGCTGGCGTTGTCGTCGCCTTGGGGACGTTCATGGCTGCACCGGTCACGCCGTTGAAGCGCAAACGTTCGCCATTGCCGCGTTCGAGCAGGCTGTCGCCACCGCGCTGTCGCAGTTCGACCACGGCTCGCTCAGTGTTGGGGGCGGAGATCGATAGGCTGGCGATACCCTGCGGCCAGCGCTGTTGAGCTTGCGCAAGAAGAGGAGCGAGATCGGTCATTCGCGCCGGATTGACTGGTTGTCGCGGCGCATCTGCTGGTGCACCTCGGCCACCGCCGCCCCGACCGCCGGCTTCGCTGAAGAAAGCCTGACGATCACCCTGATACGCGCTCTCGACACCCCAGGGCATGAGCATGAACATCAGCAGCAGCAAGCCGCTGTAGGTGATCATGAAATGAAAGGGCAGGGCGAGTACCGCGGTGACATTGTGAGCATCTAGCCAGGAGCGTTGTCCCTTGGCAGGTCGGAAGGTGAAGAAGTCCTTGAAGATCTTTTTGTGCGTGATCACGCCGCTGACGATGGCGACCAGCATCAGCATGGTCGCGATACCGACTATCCAGCGCGCCACCTCGCGAGGCATGCCGTAGAGCTCGAAGTGAAAGCGGTAGAGGAAGCTGCCGCCGCGTGTTTCGCGCACCTCCACAGGTTCGCCGCTGCTCGTATCCAGCGTCAGGCGCTGCCCGCCGCCCTTACCGATGCGTTCGCCTAGCTCGAACCACTGAATCTGCAATGCTGCATTGCGTGGTCCGGGCAGGCTTACGTTCCATTGCGCGGCATCAGGTGCGTGCTTCTCCAACTGCGCCAATGCAAGTCTGGCGCTGTCGTCTCGTGGGCCGGAGGCGTGCAGCTCGGTCTTCATCCAGTAGCTGATCTCTTCCTGAAAGAAGCTCAGCGTTCCGGTGAGGAATATGGCGTAGAGCAGCCAGCCAAGCAGCAGGCCGGTCCAGGTGTGCAGCCAGGCATTCGCCTGGCGGAAGGCCAATGGCTTCATACGCTGGTGCTCCGCATCAGGAGATGTGCGGCAGGAATGACGCACAGCAGCGTCGTTACGCTCCAGGCACGGCGCACACTTCTGGCGCTGAAGGCCCATATCGCCAAGGCGCAGTAAAGCGCGAAGGACAGCTGCGTGGCGGCGAGCACCGCCTGCGGCTTTGGCAGGGGCAGTGCCAGGGCCAGACTGGCGCAGCACAGAGCGGCAAAGCCGTAGCCCCCCAAGACTGCGAGCAGAGTGCGGGCTGCAATCGTCAGACGATAGCGGAAGGCGTTCTCAGACGAATGGGTGCGTGCCATTAGCTGGCCCGCCGACTGACTGTGAGGCCTTGAGAAGCGAAATACGTTTGTATATTGATGATAATGCTAATCATAATAATTTAATCCTAAGGTGTTCTCACTATCCCAGCCTTTGCTGACCGAAGGCTGACAAGCGCACGGTGCATGTCATGAAATTGCTTGTCGTTGAAGACCATCCGGCGTTGGGTGAACTGTTACAGCGCCACCTGCAGCGCACCGGCTTTGTCGTCGATATCGCAGAGCGCGGGCGGCAGGCTCAGGCGATGCTGGAGCTGAGCCGCTATGACGCGATGATTCTTGACCTCGGCTTGCCCGACATGGATGGTCTGTCGCTCCTGGCTGCACGTTCTGCGACCCGCAACGACGATCTGCCCTGCATCATCCTCACGGCCAACGATGCGCTTGAACGGCGCGTTGCCGGGCTCGATGCGGGAGCCGATGACTACCTGCTCAAGCCGTTCGAGATGGCTGAGTTACAGGCGCGCTTGCGCGCTGTTCTTCGACGTCCTGGATCGCGCCGCGAGCGCCGCCTGCAACTGGGAAATCTCAGCTTGTGCCAGGACAGTCGCGAGGTCTGCGTGGGTACATACCCATTGCTGTTGTCCAAACGTGAACTGGCCCTGCTCGAGGAGTTATTGCGTAATGCGCCGCGCGTGGTGATCAAGGACCACCTCGAGGAGCGCTTGTATGCGCTCAGCGAGGCTGTCACACCCAATGCCATTGAGGCGTTGGTTTCACGTTTGCGGCGCAAGCTGGCGGATGCCGGTGCAGACAGCAGCATCGAGACCCTGCGTGGGCTGGGCTATCGCCTGACCCTTAACGCAGGGTGACTGCTCAGAAGCTCAGCGCGACGCCCAGGTTCAAACGACGTCCGTCCAGGGTCTTGCCGTATTCCTCGCTGGAAATTTCCTTGTCGAAGACGTTGTACAGACCGGCGTAGACGTCCATGTGCTTGCTGACCCGGTACAGTCCGCCGAGATCGACCAGGGTATAGGCTGGGCGTCGCTCCAGGTCTTCGTCTGAAACGGTCTCGCTCTTGTAGCGGGCCTTTGTCCAGAAGTTCAGGGCATCGGTGGCACGCCAGTCCAGGCCAACGTTGAACATGTGCTTGGGCAGGTTGTTGAAGGGTTTGCCGACGTCCTCTGGCGAGGCTTCGGACTCCGTGATCTCGCTGTCGGAGAAGGTGTAGTTAGTGCGCAGGTCCACTGAGGCGCTCAATGGCACGTTGAAAAACGCCTCTATGCCGCGCAGTTCGGCCTGATCCTGGTTCACGTACTGGTTGATGGTCTGCCGCGGCGCGATGCCGTTGACGGTGCAACTCGGGTTGTTGGCCGGGCTGGTGCACCACAATTTTTTACCGATCTTGTCCTCGAACTCGGTGAAGAACACGGTGACGCCGGACTGGATGCCGTTGTCCGCATCCCACATCAAAGCCATCTCGTAGTTGATACTGCTTTCTGGCTTGAGATCCGAGTTGCCCATGTCATAAGAGCGGCCACGGCCGGCATTCTCGACAATGCTGGAGTCGGCCTGCTTCAATGAAGGCGCCTTGTAGCCACCGCTGACTCCGCCCTTGAGTACCCACTCGTCACTGAGGCGGTACACGCCATAGAGGCGAGGGATGATTTCTTCGCCGTAGTGTTCGTTCTCATCGAAACGCAGACCAGCTGTTACCGAGAATGCGTCGGTCAATGCGTACTCATCCTCAACGAACAGGGCGCGCTGCCAACGCTCCAGCGTCATATCAGCACCGTAAAAGCGGCCCTGGTCATGATCGATGGTTTCCCACTTGTACTCACCGCCCAGGGTGATGGTGTGGCGTTCTAGCGGGATGAAGGTCTTGCTGTTGATCAGGTCGTCGCTGTACTCGGATTCCGACTTGCCGTTCTTGATCTGTTCGCGAGCCTGAGTCGCGAACGTGGTGGTACGGAAGCCGTTGCCCCAGTTCAGGTCATGGGTGATGCCGTAATGGGTCCGGTCGTTGTTCATCTCACCGGGCGCACCACTGATTTCGGTCTTGAGGTTGTCGCTCTTGGCACGACCGGCTTCCAGCTGGAAGCTATGCATGTCGTTCAGGACGATATCGAGTTTGGCGGTATTGTTCTCGCTGGTCTTCTCGGGGTAACCACCGATAATGTCGTCCTCATCGCGCTTATAACGCGAGCCATAGAGGCTCAGGGCCAGATGTTCCTGGACCAGCGGCCCGCTCAGGTAGTAGCGAGTCTGTCCCGCTGTGCCGGCGGCGTCATCTTCATGTAGCAGGTGGTCATAGCTGATCTGGCCGGACCAACTCGAAGCGGTGGTCTTCTTGGTAATGATATTGATCACGCCAGCCAGGGCGCTGGAACCGTACAAAGAAGACATCGGGCCACGAATCACCTCGATACGTTCGATGGCCGACATCGGCGGCAGCCAGCCGAACTGGGTCGCACTGCCAAAACCGTTGTAGTAAGCCTCACCCGAGGAACCCAGTGGTTTGCCGTCGACCATGAACAGCGTGTAGGCCTCACCCAGACCACGGATGTTGATCGACGTGCTCTCCAGCTTGCCGCCTGCACCACCTTCGATAGATACGCCAGGAATGTCCTGTAGGGCGTCGGTGACGTCGCGGTAGTACTTACCTTCCAGCTGCTCCTTGGTGATGACCGTGATCGAAGCTGGGGCCTCGATCAACTGTTGCTCGTAACCAGATGCTGTGACGACTACGTCTTTGAGGTTCAGCGCCTCTGTACCCTCAGCGGCGTATCCGATTGCTGGTGCCAGCGAAATGGCCGTGGCGAGGACCGTAGGACGAAAACCCAGTAGACGATTGGCATGTCGCATAGACATTATTGCTGAACTCCCCTTAACGGATAATACAAATGATAAGTGATCTCATTATTGTGGGCGGCGACTATGCCAGCGATTGCTGACGCCAACCTGACGGGGGAGAGAACTAATCCGACGCGGAGAAGCCTGCGCCTGCGCATCCTGGTTGCTCTGTTGCTGGTATTCGCATTGGGTTTCGGCAACCTGGCTATTCACCTCTACGGCACCCGTGATGAGCTGCGAAGGACGATGCTGGAGCTTCAGGCGCATGCCGTCACAGAGGGCATACGGGACGAGAGCGACATGAGCCGCCTGCCACTCAGTTATGCCGGAGAGCCATTGGGCTACACCCTTTATTCGGCACAGGGAGAAGTGCTGTGGTTCTCGGAAAACCTGGATCGACCAAGCCGCTTGCGTACAGCCATGTTGGAGCAAGGAAGTCGCTGGTGGCGCTGGAGCCCAGTCGGTGGGCGCGTGATCAATGTTCCGGTGCGCCTGCCTGATGGTGCGACGCTGATGGTGACGCGCAACGACGCGAAAGAACGCGAGACGATTGATCGTCTGCTGCTCGAGCGTCTACGGCAGAGCAGCTTGATCATGCTGCCATTGGGTCTGCTGTCGGTGCTGTTGATCCTCTGGTTACTCAACTGGACGCTGCGTCCGGTCAGACGTGCTGCCGATCTGGCTGCTTCCATTGGTCCCGGGGAATTGAACCGACGCATCCCACTCACCGATTTGCCCGTGGAAATCCGGCCCTTAGCCGACGCGGCCAATCGAGCACTCGATCGTCTGGCTGAGGCCTTTGCTGGTGAACGTCGTTTCGTGGCGGATGCGGCTCACGAACTGCGCACGCCACTGACGGTGCTCGACCTGCGCATGCAGGAGGCTCGCGAGAGCGAACGCCCGGATTGGCTGGCCTTGGAGCGTGAAATGCGTCAGATGCGTCGTTTGGTCGGGCAACTTCTCGAACTGGCGCGCCAGGAGGGAATGGCGGGTACGCAGCAGAGGGGCGAGCAGACGAGTCGCGTGTCACGTGTGATCCGTGAGTCGGTGGCGAGCATGCTGCCCTTGTTCGAGGCCAGGGATCGTGAGCTGAGCGTTGACGTGGAGGATGGCCTGGTTTGCTGGGGCAATCACGATGAGTTACGCGAGGTGATGCTCAACGTGCTGGAGAATGCCCTGCTGCACGGCGCAGGAAGGGTGCGGGTGCAGGGGCGGAAGTTCGCTGGGAATGTCGTCATCGAGGTTTGCGATCAGGGTGAGGGGGTCGCACAAGATCAGCGAGAAGCAATGTTCCAGCGTTTCAGCAAGGGGCGCCAGGGCAGCGAGGGGACGGGGCTCGGCTTGGCCATCGTTCGCCGTATCGTGGAAAACGCTGGTGGTCGTGTTGGTTTCGCCGATGGACAAGCCAGCATGTTAAGCATCGTGCTCCCTCTGACTCAGGTTTGCTGAAGATCACCAGCAACTGTATTGCCGTCCAAGCAAGAGTCTCATCTGATCGCAGGCGATCATTTTTTGAGTTACGCCTCGAGAGGCACTTCCAGGAGGATGCTCACAAGCTCGCGTCCAAACACCAATAAAGCCAAGGGCGCTGGACGAGATGAACCGGCGGAACACGCTGCGCACGCCTGAAAGGGCGCAGCAAAAAGGGGGCTCAGCCCCCTTGGTTCATAGTAACCCAAGCTCAGCGAAAGACGCCGTGCGTTGGCCTGCCACGATAATGTGATCCAGCGAGCGGACATCGACCAGCGCCAAGGCTTCTTTCAAGCGCTGTGTGAGCACCTTGTCAGCCTGGCTTGGCTCTGGATTTCCGCTTGGATGGTTGTGCGCGAAGATCACTGCCGCAGCATTCTGGCTCAGCGCTTCCTTGACCACCTCGCGCGGGTACACAGACGCACTGTCGATGGTGCCGCGAAACATCTCGACGTACTGGATCAAGCGATGCTTGGCATCCAGAAAAAGTGCTGAGAAAACCTCATGCTCAAAGCCACCCAGCTTCGCGATTAGGTACTCCTTGACCAGCTCCGAAGACGTGAAGGCTGCGCCTCGCTGAACCTTCTGATCGATCACCTTGCGAGCAGCATCCAGGATCTGTTCTGCAGTAGCAGGCAAATAACGGCCTTGCTCGTCGTGAATCATCAGGGAAGCGTCAAAGGCGAGAGAAAGCTGCGACATGATCATGCTCCAGTTGCTCGGGCGGAATTGCCCGGAACCGGCCCAGCACGACTCAGCGCAGCAGTCAGGGGGCGATAGCCGGCCCTGCCGCAAATGCGCGAAGCGCATGCAGCCCTTGATGGCGAGAACGCCGTGATAGGGTGAGAGGAAACAGCAAGACCGCCATTCCACCGATCTCCCAGGCGCCACCAGCAAGCGCAGCGCGCAGGCTCTATCGGTACAGCCTAAAACGCCCAGAGGCGTTGTTGGCGAGCAGTAGAACTGCAGATATGGTCTGCACCAACAACGAGAAAGCAACGAGGCTGGTCGCCACTTATAGCCAGTGCCCCCATCAAAACGATTGGCAGACGGCCGTTACCGAAATACTCTCCGGTCTCTGGGCTAACGAAGTGCAAACAGTCAGTACGCTGACCCTGCACTCCGTTAGCTCAGAACCTTCCTTCCTGGTCTGTGTAAACAGGCCGCTTCATTGGCATTTGCCATGGCTCAGGTCAGCCCTGACAGCTCGCTCCGGCGAGCGTCAGGGTCTTTCTGTGGCCAAAGCAATCACCCGCGGTATAGATCTCGGCCTGCTCACCGCAGCGATGATGCGCGCACATACGCTGGTGGATGCGACTCAAGAAACCCACCTCGAATGCTCGTCTCTCAATGGCGCAGGGCAGTAGATCGCGCTCGGCGATCATCACTGCCCAGAGCCATCCGCTGCGGGCATTGTCGAGCCAGGTCTGTGCCAGCTTCACGCCCTGGTCGAATGCCTCTCTGCAATCGGCAGCCCAGGTGATCTCCATACCAGGATGGCCGTCGTGAGGTGGAAGGTAGGTCATCACACCCTTGCTCATCTGGCACCTCCTCGAGCATCAGAGAGAGCGCGGCGATAGAGCACTACCATTTCATCGAGCAGAGCCAGCGCTGAATAAGCCGCGATACGCACACGCAGATCTGCCGGCTGCAAGCCTTCAGGTTCGGCCAGTTGATCGAGCAGATTCCCGAGCATGACACCGCGCAGTTCAGCGGCAGCTTCAGAGGGTAGGGGAGAGCGTTCGGATTCATGCAGCGGGCTTCGCTGCAGTGGAAAAGGTACAACGCAGGATTCGAACTCAGCCATGGCGCACCTCCCGATCAGAGGTGGACAGCAAGACCTGAAGCCCAAGGCGGAGCTCTCGGGTAAAAAAGGGGTAGCGCATTTTCCTTATGCTCCTCAGACGATTAAGGAGCCGCCTACCGCCGTTGCTACACGGTAATGGAGGCGGACCGTGCGGGGGTAGCAAACCGGCGTCCGAGGGAACCGGCCAGGCAAAAGCCTGCCCCACACGGTCCGCCATAGAAGTTAAGCAACCAAGCACGTCGAGTGCTGGCTACTCAAACTATGACGCTACCGCGCCTCGAACGAATCAGGTTGCTACACCCGGTCGTGGGATTTACCACGACGGGCGCACTCTAGCCCGAGGGTTTCAGGATGGCAACCTACTGTGGCGTAGTTGATTGAGAAGGGGCAGTCATTCTCGTTGCAGGTAGGGCTGAGGTCGTACTCCATCTATGGCGATTGGCTTACAGCCCTACCTTCGGACTCAACGAGCCCATCGGCTATGTTGATATCAGCCTCTGAAAGAGTACGCCATGTCTGCCAAGGAAGAGCAGTTGATACAGTTGCTGGGCCTCATGGCTCGCAGCATGACCCACATGACCCACATGACCGCATCCGTAACCGCTATGGCCTTCGAACAGCTTCGAAGCCAGGATGCAGCACTGCAGAGTTCAGCCAAGCGCATGATCGAGCGCATGCAGGCTATCAATGAAGAGCTGGATCAGCAGTGGGAAACTGGTCGGCCAACTAACTGGTCAGCGGGATCAAGAAGCGCTTGTGGAGGAGCTGGATATCTCTTCGGTTCGAGTGCATCGGGAAGCGGAGGCCTCCTGAGGTCTGTTTGTGATGGCCTACTGACGCCGGATACCTAGTCAGATGAAAATCGTCGCGAGAGATGTGCAGATGAGCAAGCAATAACATCGCTTGCTCCATCACTTTGTCCTTTTCCGTTAATTCAGTCTGCCCGCAATCACATCATCTGCGCTACTCGCGCGGCCGAAACGCAGGCTTGCTTCATCGGCTGCGAGTAACTCGAAGTGCGCAGTACCACAGTCGATCTTCGCCTGCTCAACTGGGCGAAGGTCATCTTTGAACAGGCTGCTTTTGGTTTCCACTACAAAGTAGAGGCGTTCGGCACCGTCTTGCTCTACCAGTATTGCCCAGTCGGGGTTGTAGCTGCCGAGCGGGGTAGGGATGCGGAACCAGCCAGGTAGCTTTGCGTAGACCTTCACGGCGTCGTTGTTTTCGAGTGCTTGAGCGAAGTCGCGCTCGATGGCTGAGTCGTAGACCACGTGCTCGTAGACGGATTTTTCGGTGTTGAGCAGCATGTTTTTCAGGTAGCCGGTGAGCTCTTGCTGCTCGAATAGCTCCTGGGCGTAATAACTGTCGTCGCCCAGTTTCACGTACTTGATGCCGTCGACCAACGCCAGGCGCTTGCAGCGCTTGATGATTTCGCCAGCCAGTTCAATGAACTGCTGGGGGTTACGCTTGAAGTCATCTAGGCGTTTGCTCTCAGTGAGGATTCGCACAAGGGTGCGGCGAGTGAGCTGTGTGCGATCCTGCAGGTCAGTCAGAATGTCCGGCAGCTCGATATCGCTCTCGTCCAGGGTGACGGTGTAAGCACCTTTTTTCTCATTGGCATCCACGCCCGACTTGCCGATGGCTAGATCCGCTTTGCGCCATTGCAGGCGAGGGCGGAACACTGCTGGTGCTTTCTGCAGATTGTCGATGCAGTCGGTGATCAGCTGTTCGTTGTTGAAGTCAACGCGATAGGTCGTCTGATGCTTGATCCGATCCCAAAGGGCTTTGAACTCTTCGCTTTGCAACACGGCTTGGCGAGTTGGGACGGCACGGCGCTCATCAGCGTTTTTGATCTCCAGGCGTCCGGAGACTTTCTTCAACAACTCAACTATTTGTGAGCGCTGCGCCTCGAACTCGGGGGGGAGTTGCAGCAGCCCATCTTTGAGTGCCTGCTTCAGCGAGTCCTGCACCTTGCCCTTGGCATCCACGTACTGCTGAGCTTTCAGGAAATCCCAGAGTACTTTCGACTGCTCAAAGCCAAGTGGTTTGGACTCGCCATCTGCGCTGGTGATGGCAACAGCCGCGAACTGGTGCTCCTCGACGATGCCGAAGTGAATACCCGTGTCTTCTTCAATCTCTTTCTGCAGATTTTCAGCGAAGGCTTCATAGCTCTCAGTGGCAATCACGGTCAGGGTGTTCACCTCGAACCCGCGCACCCTATCGCCGCTTTGGTTGACGCACAGGCGTAGGCCGCGGCCGATGGTCTGTCGGCGCTCACGCTCGGATTGAATGTCACGCAGCGTGCAGATCTGGAACACGTTGGGGTTGTCCCAGCCTTCCTTGAGTGCCGAGTGGGAAAAGATGAACTTCAGCGGTGTGCTGAAGCTGAGCAGCTTTTCCTTGTCCTTCATGATCAGGTTATAGGCGCGCTCAGCGTTCTCTCGGTTGCCGGCGTTATTCTCAGCGGTGTCAGACCAGCCGCCCTTTTTGTCGATGGAGAAGTAGCCGTTATGCACCTCTTCAGCGCTGTGGTTGAAGTCGACCTCGCTGAACAGGCTTTGGTAGTCCGGGTGCTTGGCGAAACGTTTGTATTCTTCTTCGAAGATGGTCGCGTACACGCCCTTCACTGGATTGCCGTCAGCGTCGTACTGGCGATAACGCTCGACCGTATCGATGAAAAATAGCGACAGCACCTTGATGCCCATGGGGCGAAAGCGCTTTTCCTTGTCCAGGTGTTCCTTGATCGTGCGGCGGATCATTTCACGCTGAATCGCCAACGGTTCCACGCCGCCGTGAACCTCACCAATGCGCAGGTACTTCTCGCCACCTGGGTAGCGCAGCTCGACGAACTCCTCGCCTTTGGTGGTGTTGATTTCGCCGATGCGAAGGTCTTTGTAGACGGCGCGCTTGGTTGCCTGCTCCAGATCGTCGCCGTCGTATACCGTGACCTCTTGGGTGGATACGCCACCTGTGGTTGTACCCACATCCAGCTCGACTTTGGCTGAAATTGTGCCGCGCTTGTTGCTGACCGCTACCAGCCGCACAAACGGCTTGTTGTGGGCATCCTCAATCGTTGCCGAGGCCACCTCGATTTGCTTGACCAGGCGGCGCTCATAGGCATCCACCGCGTCCAGCCGGTAGACCATGTGATGCTTGTCTACGTGGGTCGCGGAATAGCGCAGGGTGCACAGCGGGTTCATGGCATCCAATGCGCTCTTGCCGGCCCCTTTAAGGCCGCCATCGACGCTCTGCGGCTCGTCGACAATCAGGATCGGGCGAGTTGCCTTGATCAGGTCGATGGGCTTCTCGCCGCCCGTTTTTTCGCTGTCCTTGTAGAGGTTGTTGACGTCCTTCTTGTTGATCGCACCTACGGTCACCACCATGATCTGGATGGTTGAACTGGTCGCAAAGTTGCGCACCTCGCCGAGCTTGTTCGAGTCGTACAGGAAGTAGTCGTAGGGCACGCCGGCATAAAGGCTTTTGAAGTGCTCCTCGGTGATCTGCAGGGACTTGTAGACGCCTTCCTTGATCGCGACCGACGGCACCACGATGACGAACTTGGTAAAGCCGTAGCGTTTATTCAGTTCAAAGATGCTGCGCAGGTACACGTAAGTTTTGCCAGTTCCGGTCTCCATCTCGACGGTAAAGTCGCCTGACGTGAGCAAGCCGGAAGGCGGGAGTCCGCCGCGCAGCTGGATGTCGCTGAGGTTCTTGTGCAGTTCATCATCGAGCAGTGTTAGGCGGTTACCAACACCCAGGTCGGATTCGGCAATGCCCAGGGCAAACTGCTGTGGCGCGTCGCTCGGGTCGCTTGCGGCCGGGGCGGGGGCCTTCATGGTGACCGTGAACTCGGTACGACACGCCTCCTGGCCACGGAACAGATCGCATACCGCTTCGATAGCCTGTAGTTGATAGTCGAGATCCGGCTCGAAGTGCAGTTTCATGTTCAATCCATTTTCAAGCTCGCCTTCAGGCAAGGGCGAGAAATTCTGTCATTTAGCTCTCGACTCCCCATGCCGCGAGGCGGCATGGGGAGTAAGATTCAGGATGTCTTTCAGGCGCTCAGGGCTATGGGCTCGATCCAGCCTTTGCTTGCCAGTACATCTACGGCGATACCGATCTGGCGTGGCGTGAATTGCTTCTTGCGAGTGTTCCAGACGTAGGTGCGGGCGACTACCTCTTCGACGCTGGAAACTGGATCACCCTCTTTGACGATCCAGTGCACGGTCGCAAGCAGCTCCAAGCCGAAGGGCGTTTCAAAGCCTTCTACCAGTTCTCCGACGCGGTCAAATCGGGCGCGGGTTTCAGCATTCGCTTCCAGGAAGGCGTTAGCGTCATCGACTGCGCCAGGCACCAGGGTTAGGGGCTTGTCGGGTGCATCACCCCCATCGGCATAGCCTGCTACCAGATGACCTTCGATAGCGCGCAATACGTGCCGAAGATTCTCGGCGTACGGGCCGTAGGGGGCTTGGACGTACTTGAGGCGAAGCGGCTCGCCCGCTGCCTGCATGAAGTACATCAGCTTGTGTACTTCCAGCAGGCTAATCGTTGGGTCAAGCAGGCCACGCACATAGCGATTCATCAGTTCCACCAGTGCGGCGCGCCCAGCGGTCATGCTCGGCACTTCACGACTGTGGTGCATTGTGTCGGCAGCGGGGGCACCCTTGGGTTCGTAGACGCGCACATGCACGTCCGGCAGATCGGCCATGGCTGCTTCGATACGAGGGCGCACCTCTGCCCAATCAAGCCCACCCAAACCGCTGCCCAACGGTGGGATGGCGATGGAGCGGATACCACGGTTGTGAATCTCGGCCACCAGTGCACTGAGCCCTGCGTCTATGTCCTGCAGGCGGCTTTTGCCGCGCCAGTGGCGCTTGGTAGGGAAATTAATAATGTAGCGCGGCGATGTGAGCTGGTTGGTGTCGAACACGAACATCCGGCCAGGCTGCACCTCTTCACGCTTGCAGGCCGCCTCGTATGCCTTGAAGTTCTCCGGCCACATGTTTTTGAACTGCAAGGCAATGCCACGGCCCATTACACCGACACAGTTCACGGTGTTGATGATGGCTTCAGAGTCATCCCGCAGGATGTCGCCGCTGGTAAATTCGATCATGACAGGCTCTTCACTCAGTAATACCACTCAGGGCGCAGCTCGACCGTTGGCCTGTGCCCCTGTGCAGGCAGTGCGTTCGCTACCTGCGTATAAATTTGCCGCGACTGTACGCCGATGCGCTCGACCAAGTGCCATGGGAAGCTCTGTTCAAGCAGGAACTCTGCTTGCTTAGGGTCTTTGCACTGGTGCCAGATCCGTGCTGCTACGGCATCCCAATCGATCTCTTTCAGTTGCGCCAGGTCTGCACGATCCTCGAAGTATTTCGAACCTGCATTGGACAATGTGAATGCCCAGCGTCTGGCTTGGGCATTAGCCCACTGTACGGTCGTATGCAGGTCAGCCTCCAAATGTACGATAGGCCCTTGGCCGCCGTTGTAGGCAAGGTCTTGATGGCCCCGGCTGATCAGGAACAGCATCACCGAGCGCGGGCAGAAGTAGAACGGTACACATTCACCGACATGCAGCCCCGGATGGCTATCCAGCTCCAGCTGCAGGCGACGCTGCTTGATATGGTTCATGCCAATGGTTGTGCCTGGCAACGCCTGATTCAACAGTACCGCATCGGACAGCAAGCTGGCGCTGGCGATGATGGACGGCAAACGGTCCACATGACAGATGTGATAAATCTTGGGCTGCGCTGGCACTCCCATTTTACAGGCTCCGCACGTTTTTGATGCCGGCCTGGTTGAGGATGGCGGCCAGGTTGGTTTTGGCAATGTCGTCGGCAAATGCGCTGTCACGGAACACGCAGGTGCTATCGCTGGCTGGGGCTTGCGCCTTGTGCCATGCAACAATGCCCTGAGCCAGGTCTTCCACCTGATCGCGGGTAATCCGCTCCGCAAGGCAGGCTAGCAGGACGCCACCGCCGATGCTGTGCACGGTTTTGCCGGCGATCTGCTGCTGCTCGCTGGGGACGCACAGGTCCAGACCGAGCTTAAGCAGCAGCTCGTAGAGAATGTCGTACTCGCTCCGACCTTCAATAAGGTGTTCTTGGTGAGCCAGAAGATCGGCTGTCAGGTCTTCTGGGGTTGGATTCCATGCCCGGATATTTGATGTATCCAGCTTAAAAGTGCGGAAACCCTTATCACCAGAGAACATGGGGTTGTCGGCTTTGATCTTAGTCCCAGCGCGGCGTAGTCGTTCTTTTGTAATTTCTGCAATGTTCTCAAAAGCACCTGATGCTATTGGCTCTGGAAGTTGAACGAGAATAAAACGTCGATTCCCGTCGTCAGCAGAGTTTAGAGATAGAGTTGCATGCCCTGTAGTCCCTGATCCTGCGAAAAAGTCTAGAACAATGTCGCCGGATTTTGGTGATGTTGCCAGCTGCAGAACTCGCTCTATGAGTCGGGTAGGCTTTGGTGTGTCAAACGACTCGCTCTCGGGGAAAAGAGATCTCAGTTCGTTTTTCGATGTTCTATTGCTGCCAACATCTTCTTTCTTCCATAGCGTGCGAGGCGTTAGATCTGCTACTTCTGTTAAGTAGCGCTTAATGCTAGGGCGAGCATCTCCCTTTGGCCCCCACCAAATTCTTCCATCAGCATCTAACTCTCTTAGCTTTTCCTCAGAAATACGCCAGAATCTTCCAGGTGGTGGGGAGAAAGTTCTGCCAGTAGGGCCGGCAATTGTATATTTTCCTTTCGAGTAAGGCTTGTTGGCATAAGGGTCTCCGGGTAGCCATTCACCCCTTGGGTCATTATCTGGGTTGGAGTAAATAGAGTTGGCGGCTTCAGTGCGTGGCAGCCTGTCAGGTGTCCACTCAGGGTCTTTGGAGAAGATTAGAATATAGTCATGGTCTTCAGAGAACTGTCGTGCTGAATTTCGTGGTGAGTCAGCTTTCTCCCAGATTGCAGTTGCTGAGAAATTTTCTTCGCCGAAGACTTCGCTCACCATTGAACGCAAATGATGAATCTCATGGTCGTCTATTGAAATGAAAATCGCCCCGTCAGGACTCAGTAGGCTTCGTGCTAGTACGAGTCTGGGGTAGATCATATTTAGCCAATCTGTGTGATATCGGCCAGAGTTTTCGTTGTTTGTGCTTGTCTTGATGCCTGCTACTGATTGGCCTGTTATTTCAAGATAATTTTTTATGTTGTCTTGGAAATTATCAGGGTATACGAAATCTTGGCCGGTATTATAGGGTGGGTCGATATAGATCAGCTTGACCTTTCCCGCATAGCTCTTTTGCAGCAACTTAAGTACTTCGAGGTTGTCGCCCTCGATCATCAGGTTCTGGGTAGTGTCCCAATCCACACTTTCATCGGGGCAGGGCAGTAGCGTGCCGGTGCTGGGTGTTAGCGCCAGTTGGCGTGCTGCGCGCTTGCCGTGCCAGTTCAGGCCGTACTTTTCGTCGGCGTCCGTTACGGTGGCGTCGCCGACTAGCTGTTTGAGCACGTCCTGGTTGACGGTCACGCCTTTGGGGCCTTCGGTGATCAGCTCAGGGAACAAGGCTTTGAGTTTGTCGATGTTCCCGGCCTTGAGGTCGGCGCTGTGCGCTTCCGGCGACTGTGCGTCGATTTTTTGCATGGTCATTCGCTATTTCCTTCACGATCTACCTGCACGTATGTGTTTGCAGGCGCGGTGTAATGCTGGCTGGCATGGTATTCCATTTCGACAGCCTTTTAATGCTTGGCGGCTAGGTTTTGCTGCTTGCTGAAACCATCGCCCTACAGTCTGGCTTGGGCTTCGCTGAGCGCTTGCTGTAGCTGCTTCAGTTGCAGGTTTAGCTCCACCTGACGGGCAATCTGCTGAGCCTTTTGCGCCTGGGCGCGCAATGTGGCGATCTGCCCTTGTAGCTCGATGCAGGCTTGCAGGGCTTGGCGTCGGGCAGTGGCATCGAGCAGGTTGTTGACCGCGCGAAAACTTCCCGTGTGCTGCGCTGCCTGCAGGGCAAGCAAGGTATCTACCCAGCCCTGATAAAAGACGCTCAGGTCACTACGCGGTTGACGCTCCAGACTGATCGCATCGAGAAAGGCTGTGGTGATCTGAGGGGCGGCTGGCAGCACCGTAGCGGTAGTGATTTCACCATCGAGCACGGTCTTGCTGGCTTCGTTCTGCGCCCAACGTTTATGGCTGAGGGAGAGCTGTACCGACTCCGGTGTGCTGACCATTAGCAAGGTTGGGTGAGGGACGGCGCGGTGCAGCAGTTCAATGAGCCTGGCTGGTCGAGCTGACGGGCGCAGGGTGAGGTGCAGCACGGCGACTTCCACGTATTCACGTTGGGCGTCGCGGTAAGCGGGTATGCCGCAATTGCCGGGCTTTAGCGCGGCAACCCACTGGACCTCTTCAATGCCTTCATTGATCTGCTGGCGATCCGCTGCTGTCGGAGCCAGATTATCGATCAGCAGCTTTTTCGATACGCGCTGATTGACCCGTGCCTGCTCAGGCAGTTGCAGGGCTGCAATGATGTCCTCGGCAACCACGGCTCACTCCTGGGGCAGTATGACCATGAAGGCGATCACTTCGAAGTCGTTGCTGCCGGCGAACTCGCCTTTCATCGCATGGCTACCGGCCGGGTTGAATAGGCTTGCAATGGCTCGCTCTTCGCTTTTGCCGGCGACAGATGACACTGCAGCTGCCAGCAGGCTTTGTGCATAGCGCATGTCTTCGCCTAGCTTGGTGAGCTCGTCGAATCGGTTGCCAGCGGTGGCGTCAGGCAGTTCGCGGCCAAGAGCCAGGCGCTTGAGGCGATCCAGAATGCGCTTGGCCTGGGTGAAGGGCAGTAGCACGGTTTGATCTTCTGCCACATGGACGAGGTAGTGGGGCGCAAGTGGGTAGCCATCGCTGATCTTGTCGGCAGCTTCTCCCTCAGCGCGCAGGCAAAAAATAATGCCGGGCGGTATGTCCTCGTCAAGCGTTGTAGTGATGGCACAGGCACCCAGCGGCATGTTCTCCAACACCCCCGGATGGGCCTTGAGGTACTGGGCGAGGTCGATACGGAAGTCGGTGAGGGTGAGGTCGGTGATCGAAACGCCGCTGGACAGATCTTCCAGATCGATGACGGCATCCTGCAGCTTGAGCAGTTGCTTGCGGCGGTATTCCAGATCGTTCATCGCATCGCCGGACTGCGCTTCGATCAGGTTCTCTTCCCCGGTGGCGGATACGTCTAGCAGAACCATACGACCACTGACGCGTTGCTCCAGGTTGATGTATTCCTCCAGCTCCATATTGGGCCAGAAGTTGACCAACTGGATGTGCTGGTTGGGTGAGCCAATACGGTCGATTCGACCAAAGCGTTGGATGATCCGCACCGGGTTCCAGTGGATGTCATAGTTGATCAGCCAGTCGCAGTCCTGGAGGTTTTGACCTTCGGAAATGCAGTCGGTAGCAATCAGCAGATCCAGCTCGCCTTCCTCGGCCATGTCGGCAGGGCGCTCTTTCGAGCGTGGAGAGAAGGTCGTCAGTATGGATGCCAGATCGGTACGCAGGCCGGGGATCGTAGTTTGGTTGCGGCCGGAGCCGGTGACCAAGGCCGTTTGCACGCCCAAGGTTTCATTGGCCCAGGAGGCGAGCTGCTCGTACAGGTAGCGCGCCGTGTCGGCAAAGGCAGTGAAGATGATGACCTTGCGATTGCCAGGATTGATCGGGCTCTGGCACTTCTCAGCGAGCATCTTCCGCAGCTCTGCCAGTTTGGCATCACGCTGGGGTTGTACTTGTTGTGCTGCAGATAGCAGCGTGGCCAGGCGATTGCGATCCTCCAGCAGATCTTGCTTCCAACGCACCAGGTCGACGTCACTCAGCAGCACCTTGACCTTGCGTCCGACCAACAGTGCTTCGAACGCTGGATCGTCGATGTCGACATCGGCGATGTCGATTTCTTCAATTTCGTGGGCGTGTTGCTCGATACGTTCGAGCGTGCGTTCGACATCCTTGAGTTGTCGTTCGAGGGTCAGCGCAAACGACGACACCGCGCTTTCCATGCGCTTGAGTACGTTGATGCGCAGCAGGTGGATCAGGCTCTCCTCGCGGTCAGCCTGGCGGAAGAAACTTTCGCCACCGCGGATCTCGGTGCTGTATTTGGCGTCGTAAGCCGCTTGCTTGTGCTGCAGGACGTAGCGTAGCGGCGCATAGCTAGCGAGGTTGAGCCGGCGAATCTCTTGGTTGATCTCGCGAATCGCGCGAAATTGCCCAGCAGCATCCACGTCAGCCTTGATGTTGATCGGGGGCAGGCGTGTGGGGAAACGGCCGGTTTCGGTGGTGCCGTAGTCCTTCTCGATATGCCGACGCGAGCGGGCGATGGTCAGCAGGTCGAGGAGGGTGAAGTAGTCGAAGCCAAGCATTTCGACCAGACGTTCTGGCGTCTTCTCACGCTCATCCAGGTCCAGCCAGCGATTGAACTGCAGCTGGGCTTTGCGGGTGGTGGCTTCGATGCTGCTGATACCGTGCTCGAATAGGGCGTTGTCATCGCCCTCGGTCACGAACGCGATCTGGTTGCGCAGATCTGCTAGGCGATTGTTCACCGGAGTGGCTGAGAGCATCAGGACTCGAGTTTTCACGCCTTCGCGGATGATTCTGCGCATGAGGCGGTCGTAGCGTGTTTCTTGGCCTTGGCGCGGAGCTTTCTTGTTACGGAAGTTATGCGATTCGTCGATTACGACCAGGTCATAGTTGCCCCAGTTGATGTGGGACAGATCGAGGTCGCCGGAAAGTCCGGCCTCGCGAGAAAGGTCGGTATGATTGAGAACGTCATAGTTGAAACGGTCTGACGCCAGCACGTTGCGCCGGTCATTGGCTTTATAGAGCGTCCAGTTTTCACGCAGCCGCTTTGGGCACAGCACCAGCACGCGGTCGTTGCGTAGCTCGTGGTATTTGATGACTGCAAGTGCTTCGAAGGTTTTCCCCAGGCCCACACTGTCGGCAATGATGCAGCCGCCAAAGCGGTTGAGCTTGTCGATGGCCCCCACGACGCCATCGCGTTGAAATTTGAAGAGCTTGTTCCATACCACCGTATTGCGGATGCCGGTGGCGGATTTCACCACGCGTTCTTCATCCAGCCCATCGTCCTTTTCTTTGAAGAGCTGATGGAGAACCAGGTTGTACAGCGTGGCCGGCGAGCGCTGTTCGGCAATCTCTCGCAGGACGTTCAGTAGTTCAGTTTTGTCGCCGGGGCGGGCATTCAGGGTTTGCCATTGGTTATCGAACCAAGGCGCAAACATCGCTGCCTCCTGAGGCGACTCGCTGGCCTGGATCAGGCTCATGGGATTGCCCGGCGTTATACCGAGGCCATCGGTGGTCAGGGCGAAGGAGCCCATGACGACCTGGTCGGGCGTGCCGGCAGCATCCCTCAGTAAACCGATCCCTTGAGGGATAACTGAATTAGCGCGTTTCAGTTCGACCTTGGCATTCAGCCAATCGTGGCAGCGTTTGGCAAGGCTTCGGGCAGTGAGGCGATTACGTGCGGCTCGGTCTGCTTCTCCGCCGAGCAGTTCCAGGCTCTCGCTATCGGACGGCAGAATCAACTGAACTTTGCGCAGCTGAGCAAGGGCTTTGGCCAGTTCAGAGAATGCAAACAAGGAGAGCGCGGGGGAGGCACAGGCTAGCTGGTGATCCGCTTTCATTCGCTCGTTGAGCAAATCGATCACTCGGTCTTGGCCGGCGTTCTGGATCAACCTCATTGCGTGCTCCCTTGCGCAGTGATTTAAATTGTTTCGGCATCATAAACGCGTTTGCTGGCGTGATGCAGCGATGAGTCAGCATGCAATTAGCGGTTACTGTGGAACCTTCTGTAGGGCCGGATCGGCGTTCTTGCATATGCTTGCCGGCCAGGCCTCAGAAACCGATGAGGTACTGCTTGCATCGATATAACGAGTTTTGTATGAGCGGTTCATAGGTTTATGGATAGTCGACGGTATAGTTGGTGAGGTTTTTTTGTGCGACTTAACTCCAGATAGTCTGATGGTGATCGTCGATCAGTAGAGTGCTCGCGATTGTTCGGTTAGGCAGGGACTTTTGCGGGGAATTGTTGAAAACCGTTGGATAGAGTAGAGCAATGGCTGCAGCGAGCGCTCAAAATTATCATATTAAAATCAATGGCTTATAGGGTCGACCTCCGGCATGGGGTGCAAGGAGTAGAGTGTTCGAATCACTCCGTCCCGACCAACAAATCCCTACATTAGAGCCTGGTCAGTGATGACCAGGCTTTTTTATGTCAGGGACTTTTGCGGGACTTTCTTCAGCCTGCCATCCTCCTCAAAACTGTCAGGGCCGGCGCGCGAGTCGGTAGCCGAAATCCTGTTGGCTTCATCGATCAGTTTGCCCAACTCGGCGGCCGAGTAGTGACAGGTGATGCTGCCGTTCTCGTGGTCCAGCTGAGCCTTCCTGTCTTCCTTCATGATTGCTTTACGCGCGGTAGAGCTGCCAGCCCCGGTGATCTGTGCTGTACATAGGCGTGCCCGGGGTACCGCTCGACGGCATGGGCGTGGCTGGGGGAGATATTTCTGGCGTGTACAGTTGCCAAGCGGCGTGTCTTGCGACACTTGTTGAGCTCGTTCTCGTGTCGACGCGACGAAGGCAGAAAGCCCGGATTGCTCAACCCGCTTGCGTTCCCGAGGGCTGCAGCGATCAATATTTCAGGGGTTGTCGCGATAGAGCTTACGCAGCAGCGCGATCAGTTGTCCGCGCTCTTGCTGGTCAAGTGAGCGGGTCGAGTCGACATCGCTCTGCTGTGCTATTTCCTTGAGTTCCTTGAGCTGGGCCTCGCCTGACTTGCTCAGGAAAATGCCGTAGGAGCGTTTGTCCGGCTTGCAGCGCACGCGCATGGCAAGGCCTAGTTTTTCCAACTTGTTGACCAGCACCACCGCTTGCGGCGGCTCGATGGCCAGCGCGCGGGCAAGGTCGGCCTGCATCAGGCCCGGATGCTGTTCGATGATCATCAGGGCAGTGAATTGCGCGGGGCGCAGGTCGAACGGTTCCAGGCGCGCCGACAGGTGCTGAAATACCTTCATCTGCGCGCGTCGAAGCACGTAGCCGAGGTAACCATCCAACGCCAGGTCGAGAAGCGCTGGATCCAGGGGGCGGTCGCTGAGTTCGGGAATTTTGGCCATGTTGTCCGAATTGATCAGGCTTTAAGTTAAGTAAGTTAATTATCTTGCAGTCTCGCAAGGCGAGATGCCAGCGCTAATTGGGTTACTGATCGGCTGGGCCGTGCTTTTTCAGGCGATAGGCGAACTGCGCGCGGGTCAGGCCGAGCAGGCGTGCGGCGGCGGCCAGGTTGCCTTCTGCCTTGCTCAGGGCGTCGTCGAGCAGGCGCCGCTCCAAGTGCTGGATGTCAGGCTCGATATGTAGCCGCTGGAGCTGTTCGAGCAGGTTGTCCGAGCCGCTGGCGTTGATGTCCGTGTTGCTGGAGAGGGTGCCGCTCTGGCTTAGCGAGTAGAGCTGCGGTGGCAGCGGTTCGTTGTGGAAGAGGTGGATGAGGTCGATGGGGCGGCCCTCGTCGCTGGCGATCAGGCCACGCTCGATCAGGTTCTGCAGTTCCCGCACGTTGCCCGGGAAGTCGTACAGCAGCAGGGCCTTGAGCGCGCGCATGGTCAGCCCGGCGGGCGTGCGCTGGTATTCGCGGCAATAGCGGCTGAGGAAGGCATCCACCAGCAGCGGGATGTCGTCGCGCCGTTCGCGCAGCGGCGGCAGGCTGATGGGGTAGACGTTGAGGCGGTAGAACAGGTCTTCGCGAAAGCGCCCGGCCTGCACCTCCTGGCGCAGATCGACGTTGGTCGCTGCGACCACGCGCACGTCTACCTTGATCGGCTGGCCGCCGCCGACGCGCTCGACTTCGCGTTCCTGCAGGGCGCGCAGCAATTTGCCCTGGCCGGGCAGGCTGAGGCAGGCGATTTCGTCGAGGAACAGGGTGCCGCCATGGGCGCGCTCGAAGCGCCCTGGGCGTGAATGGCTGGCACCAGTGAAGGCGCCGCGCTCGACGCCGAACAGTTCGGCCTCGATCAGGTTGTCGGGTATGGCGGCGCAGTTGAGCGCGACGAAGGGCTGTTCGCGTCGGGGGCTGAGGCGGTGCAGCTCGCGGGCGAAGAGTTCCTTGCCGGCGCCTGATTCGCCACCTATCAATACTGTCGCCGGTGTTGGCGCCACCCGTTGCAGGGCGTGGCGGGCAGCGTTGAAGGCGGCGCTGACACCAATCGGGATCAGTTCGCCGGGCTCGCTGCTGAAGGGGCGTAGCGGCGCCGTCGCCTGGGCGGCGGGCGGCGTCGGGTTGGGGGTGGCATAGAGCAGGGCGAGGTCGGTACTGACGTCACCCCATTGCTCGGCGGTCTTGCCGATCACCCGGCAGACCTTGTGGCCCATGGCCCGGCACTCCACCTCGCGGAAGATCACCAGACGCCCGAACAGGCCGCTGACATAGCCGGTGGCGTAGCCGATCTCGGTCCAGCAGGCCGAGTCCTGGCCGATGCCGTAGGCGGCGATATGCTCGTCCGCCTCGCAGGAGTGGTGCCAGAGGAACTCGCCTTCATAGAGGCCGACATCGGCGTCGAACTTGAAGTGCAACGGCTCCACCTTGGTCATGCCTTCGAGGGTGTGCAGACGGGTGCCGGCGAAGAACACGGCGGTGCGGTCGGCCTGCGGCCAGCGCGTGCGGATCAGCTGCGCGTCGCGCGCGCCGGACTGGTAGCCGGTACGGGTGAACAGCCCACGTGCGCGCTCCAGGCCGAGGCTGTCGATGAATTCGCGGCGCAACGCGCCGAACGAGGAGCCGTGCATCAGCAGCATGCGCTGGTCGTTGAGCCAGATACGCCCGTCACCGGGTGAAAAGAACAGGCACTCGGCCAGTTCCGCCGTGGTTGGCGACTGATCCTGCTGCAGCAGCGAGCTGTCGCCGCGCAACGGGCTGGGATCTTTGCCCTGGGCGAAGTCACTGAACAGGTGCTTGGGCATCTCCATGGGGCAACGCCTCGCTTCATCAAATGATCAATGGGTAAAAAGTTAATTAGCATAACTTTGATCATTTGCGTAATCGTCGCTGCGCCGCAAGCGTGCTTGGTTCGTTCGTGAAACGGCTGAAATGGCCGGACTAGAGCCTCTTCATCGAGATTCTGAAGGAGTGGGCACAGCGCTTGCTCTAGTGCTGGCAGGGCAGGCCTCGTGAGCGAAGCTGCGGGTGCCGCCCTCCACAAGTACAAGAACATCGGAGTGCGATATGTCCGCAGTCAAAGAGGCCGGTTTCCTGCGTGAAGCGCAGTGGCGCGAGAAGATTTTCAATGGCGGCTGGATCAGCCCGCTCGGTGGCGTCAACCCGGTGCGCGAACCGGCGACCAACACCCAACTGACCACTACCGGGTTGGCCAATGCCGAGGACATGCGCATCGCCTGCGCAGCGGCGAGCAAGGCGCAGCCAGCCTGGAGCGCCCTGGGGCCACGCGACAAGGCGCTGATCTTCCGCCGCGCCGCCGATCAGGCTGAAGCGCACTTCGCTGAGCTGGCGCTGTTCGTGGCGCGGGAAACCGGCGGCAGTGTGCTCAAGGGCAGCCATGAGGTGCGCGAGGCCATCGTTCTGCTGCATCAGGCAGCCGCGATGCTCTCGCAGGGGCACGGCCTGGTGCTGCCGAGCGAGGCCGGGCGCCTGTCCTATGCGCGGCGCGTGCCGCATGGCGTGGTCGGGGTGATCTCACCATTCAACTTCCCGCTGGTGTTGTCCCTGCGGTCGGTGGCGCCGGCGTTGGCAGCGGGCAATGCGGTGGTGCTCAAGCCCGATCCGCAAACGCCGGTCAGCGGCGGTTTCCTCATCGCTCGCCTGTTCGAGGCGGCTGGCCTGCCTTCGGGCCTGCTGCAGGTGTTGCCGGGGCATGCCGAGGCCGGTGTGGCGCTGTGCGAGAACCCGCAGGTGAAAATGATCGCCTTCACTGGCTCCACCGCTGCCGGGCGCAAGGTGGCCGAGACCGCCGGGCGCACGCTGAAAAAGGTGGCGCTGGAGCTGGGCGGCAAGAATTCGCTGATCGTGCTGGAGGACGCCGACCTGCAGCTGGCCGCCAGCAACGCCGCCTGGGGCGCGTGGCTGCACCAGGGGCAGATCTGCATGGCCACCGGGCGCATCCTCGCCCACGCCTCGATTGCCGATGAGCTGACCCGTTTGCTGGTGGACAAGGCGCGCGCGCTGACGGTGGGCAACGCCGCCCGCGGCGAAGCGCACCTTGGCCCGCTGATCAACGAGCGCCAGCTGGCGCGGGTCAGCCAGATCGTCGACGACAGCGTCGCGGCCGGTGCGCGCCTGGAGGTGGGCGGCCCGTACGAGGGCCTGTTCTACAAGCCCAGCGTGCTCTCCGGGGTACGCCCGGGCATGCGCGCCTTCGATGAGGAAATCTTCGGCCCGGTGGCCTGCGTGGTGCCTTTCGAGGACGACGACGAGGCGGTCGAGCTGGCCAACGCCAGCGAATACGGGCTGTCCGCTGCGGTGATCTCACCCTCGCTCGGGCGCGCCATGGCCATCGGCGAGCGCCTGCATTGCGGCCTGCTGCACATCAACGACCAGACCGTGGCCGACGAATGCATCAACCCCTTCGGCGGGCGTGGCAATTCCGGCAACGGCGGCAGCGTCGGCGGCCCGGCGGACTGGGATGAATACACCCAGTGGCAGTGGGTGACGGTCAAGGACACGCCGCCGCGCTATCCCTTCTGACCGAGCCTTTTAGCGAACACAACAAGAACAAGAGGACGCGAAATATGAACCTGCAAGGCAAGACCCTGGCAGTAACCGGTGTCGCCTCCGGTATCGGCGCCGAGACGGCGCGCCTGCTGCGCTTTCACGGCGCGCGGGTGATCGGCCTGGATCGCAGCGAACCGCACATGAGCCTCGACGGCTTCGTCGAGATCGATCTGGAAAGCCCGGCGCGCATCGACCAGGCCGTGGCCCAGCTCCCGGCGCAGCTCGACGGGCTGTGCAACATCGCCGGCGTGCCCGGGACGGCCAACCCGCATTTGCTGGCGCGGGTCAACTACCTCGGCCTGCGCCACCTGACCGAGGCGCTGCTGCCGCGCATCGCGTCTGGCGGCAGCATCGTCAACGTTGCCTCGATCCTCGGCGCGCAGTGGCCCGAGCGTCTGGAGCAGCACAAGGCGCTGGCGGCCACTGAAGACTTCGCCGCCGGCGAAGCCTGGCTGGTGGCCAATCCGGTGCCACCACAGGCCTGCTACCAGTACTTCAAGGAGGCGCTGATCGTCTGGAGCATCACTCAGGCGCAGCCCTGGTTCATGGCCCATTCGGTGCGCATGAACAGCGTGGCGCCGGGGCCGGTGTTCACGCCGATCCTTGGCGACTTCGTGGCCATGCTCGGCAGCCAGCGCACCGAAGCTGACGCCCACCGCATGAAGCGCCCGGCCTATGCCGACGAGGTGGCAGCGGTGATCGCCTTCCTCTGTGCCGAGGAGTCGCGTTGGATCAACGGCGTCAACCTGCCGGTCGATGGCGGCCTGGCATCCACTTACCTCTGAACCTTCGGGAGTGAACCCCCGCTGATACCGGCTGCCCTGGCGGCAGTCACTGCGTCCGTACAACAAGAACAATGAGGAACGACATGAAGCACACACAAGCGAATACCAGCGTTCGTTCGCTGGCCCTGGCCGTGAGTCTGGCCAGTAGCGTGCCGGCCATTGCCGCACAGATCGATCTGGGTGACAGCGACTGGCAGATGCGCTGGGACAACGCCCTCAAGTACAGCCAGGCCTGGCGCCTCAACCGTGCCGATGACCGGCTCACCAACGCGCCCACGGCCAATGGCTTGTTCCCCTCGATCCAGAGCCAGGGCGACCGTAACTTCAGCCGGGGTCTGGTTTCCAATCGCCTCGACATCCTTTCCGAGATGGATCTGAGCCACCAGAACTACGGCCTGCGCCTCAGTGGCACGGCTTGGTACGACCGCGTTTACAACGAGGACACCGACAGCCGCGAGCAGCCGCATTTCCTGCCCAAGACCCGCGACCTGCATGGGCGTGATGCCGAGCTGCTGGACGCCTTCGTCTACCTGCGCGGCGAGCTGGGGGAAAGCTCGCAGGGGGTGCTGCGTCTCGGCCGGCACAGCCTGGTCTACGGCGAAAGCCTGTTCTACGGCGCCAACGGTATCGGCGCGGCACAGGGGCCGACCGATGTGGTCAAGCTGCTCAGCGTGCCAGGCACCCAGTTCAAGGAGATCCTGCGCCCGGTCAACCAGATTTCCGGGCAGTTGCAGCTCACGCCACGGCTGTCGGTGGGCGCCTACTACCAGTTCGAATGGGAGCGCTCCAGCCTGCCAGGTGCGGGCAGCTACCTGAGTGATAACGACCTGATCGGCGAAGGTTCCGGATCCATTACCGATGTCACCGGTGGCCTGACCCTGCATGCCAGTGACATCGAGGCCAAGAACAGCGGCCAGGGTGGCGTGCAACTGCGCTTCAAGCCCGAGGACACCGAACTGGAGCTGGGCCTGTACGCCGCGCAATACCACGACAAGGCGCCCAGCGGCCTGTACGGCTACGTCAACACCGCCGGGCCGTCGCCAGTGCTCTCCAGCTACCGCCAGGTGTTCGCCGAGGACATCAAGACCGTCGGTGCCAGCTTCTCCACCGCCTATGGCGACTTCAACTTCGCCGGCGAGGCCTCGCTGCGCTGGAACGCGCCGCTGGTCAGCAACCTGCAGGTGATCGCACCCGGCCAGGCGGCGGACAACGAGGGCGAGGCGCGTTACGCCAAGGGCCGCACCGCGCACGTCAACCTGTCGACCATCTACCTGCTGTCGCCGTCGGCGCTGTGGGATGGCGGTTCGATCCTTGCCGAACTGGCGTGGAATCGCACGCTGAGCGTCACCGACAACCGCGCCGCGCTGGACAGCAACACCACCCGCGATGCCGCCGCACTGCGCGTGCTGGCCGAGCCTGCTTACTTCCAGATCGCCGATGGTCTCGACCTGAGCGTGCCGATGGGTTTTGGCGTGGTGCTCGATGGCCGCTCTTCGGCGGTGAGCAAGTCCGGCTTCGGCAACACCCATGCCGGCGACTGGAGCGTGGGCCTCAAAGCCACCTACCTGCAGCGCTGGGAGATGGGCCTGAACTACGTGAACTTCTTCGGCGCCCCGGAGGCCGGCCTGCGTGAAGACGGCAACTTCAGCTACGCCCAGTCGCTGGCTGATCGCGACTTCGTCTCGCTTTACCTGAAGACCACTTTCTAAGAACAACAGGTGCAATGACTATGTTTAACAAGAACCTGATGATGACCCTGTGCAGCCTTGCCTTGCTCACCGGTGGCATGGCACAGGCCGCCGTTAGCCCTGATCAGGCTGCGCGCTTGAAGACTGACCTGACCCCCATGGGCGCCGAGCGCGCCGGCAATGCCGACGGCAGCATCCCGGCCTGGGACGGCGGTTACACCCAGGCACCGGCCGACTATAAAAGTGGCGACAAACGCGCCGATCCCTTCGCTGGCGAGAAGCCGCTGTACAGAATCACTGCCGCCAATATGGGCCAGTACGGCGAGCAATTGGCCGAAGGCACCAAGGTGCTGCTGAACAAGTACCCGGACTACCGCCTGGACGTGTATCCGACCCATCGCAGCGCCGCCGCACCGCAGTGGGTGTACGACAACACCTTCGCCAACGCCACCCGTGCCCAGGTTGACGTGCCGACCGAGAAGGTCAGTGGCGCCTACGGCGGCATTCCGTTCCCGATCCCGCAAAACGGTGCCGAGGTGCTTTGGAACTACCGGCTGTCCTGGCAGGGCGGCGACACCATCAGCGCGCCGTTCGACACCTGGCTGATGACCGCTGGCGGGAAGAAGGTGCAGGCCACCCGTGCCAAGTTCAGCTACCAGTTCCCTTACTACTTCAAGGAGGGCAACCTGGAGAGCTTCGGTGGCAAGTACCAGTGGGGCAAGCTGTACACCGAGCTGCCGTCGTCCAAAGCTGGTGAGGGCCTGATGACCCACTGGGACGTCGACCCTGCCGCCCGTGCCGCCTGGCAATACCTGGTCGGCCAGCGCCGCGTGCGCCGTGCGCCGAACATCGCCTACGACACCCCGGACTTCGTCACCTCCGGTGTTGGTCTGTTCGACGAGGCCTTCATGATCTTCGGCCCGACCGATCGCTACGACCTCAAGCTGGTGGGCAAGAAAGAACTGCTGGTGCCCTACAACAACAATCGAGCCGGGCTGGCCAAGAGCGATGATCTGGTTCAGCCGCGCTTTCTCAACCCGGATCTGGTGCGCTGGGAGAAGCACCGCGTGTGGGTGGTCGAGGCCACGCTCAAGTCGGGTAAGCGCCACGTGGTGCCGCGCCGCACCTACTACGTTGACGAGGACTCCTGGCAGGTACTGCTGGTTGACGGCTATGACGCTCAGGGCCGTCTGGGCCGGCAGATGTACAGCCTGACCCTGCTGGCGCCAGATATGCCGGCACTGACCGCGCAAGTGATGTGGGGCAGCTACAACCTCGACACCGGGGCCTATTTCCTCAATTCCTCGAGCAACGACCTGAAAGAGCAGTACCACGCCGTTGAGCGGCCGTCTGCCACGTTCTTCACTCCTGACGCCATGGCCAACTCCAGCATCCGTTGATGCGAGCGCCCCGGGGCGGTGCTGCCTGCTGCCCCGACCTTCGAGGAGGTTTTGATGAAAGTCTTAGCGAAAGGGCTCAGCGGCCTTGCCCTGGTGCTGGCCGGTGTTTTCGCCCTTGGCGTGCAGGCGGCTCCCGCCGTGCTGGAGCGCCCGTCCTTGCACAGTGCCAAGGCGGAACGCAGCGTAATGCTGGATCTGGCACGTGCCGGGCAGCGCCTGGTTGCCGTTGGCGAGCGCGGCATCATCCTGCTGTCGGATGACGATGGCGCGAGCTGGCGCCAGGTGGACGTGCCGGTCAGCGTCAACCTGACGGCCGTACAGTTCGTCGATGCGCAGCAGGGTTGGACGGTCGGCCATCTCGGTGTGGTGCTGCACAGTAGCGATGGCGGTGAAACCTGGCACAAGCAGTTCGACGGCATTCAGGCCGCCCAGTCGATTCTGCAGGCAGCGCAGGCCTCGGGCGATGCAGATGCCATCGCGCAGGCCGAGGCGATGGTTGCCGATGGCCCGGACAAACCCTTTCTCGATCTGTATTTCCAGAATGAGCGCGTCGGCTACCTAGTGGGTGCCTACAACCTGATCCTGCGTACCGAGGACGGCGGCCAGAGCTGGCACAGCTGGATGCAGCATCTGGACAACCCGCAGGGGCTCAACCTCTATGCCATACGTGCCTGGCGCGGCGATCTGTATATCGCCGGCGAGCGAGGCCTGCTGCTGCGCTCGCGCGATGACGGCGAGCATTTCACCGCCTTGCCATCGCCCTATGAGGGCAGCTTCTTCGGCCTGCTCGCCGCCCGTGAAGGTCTGCTGGCCTTTGGTCTGCGCGGTAATGCCTGGTGGTCGACCGATGGCGAGTCCTGGCAAGCGCTGGAAACCGGCGTGGAATCGGCCCTGGCCGCCGCGCTGGAGCTGGCCGACGGACGTTTGCTGTTGGCCGGGCAGGGCGGCGAGTTGCTGGTCGCGCAGCCTGGCAGTGCCCGCGCGCAGAGCCTGCCGCTGCGACTGGCGCCGGGCCTGGCCAGCGTCGTCCAGGCGGCTGATGGCAGCCTCGCCAGTGGCGGTTTGAGTGGCATCACCGCACGGCAAATCCCTGAACAATCGGCCCAGCGCTGAGTGATCCCGTTTCGGCGTGGCATTTGCCGCGTCTGAGGAGTGCGTAGTGAAATTCGAGAATCCCGCCGATGCCGCGCTGACTGTCGCCGCGCATCTGGATACCTTCGATCCGCGTTCGGGCAATGTCGTCGAGCGTGCCATTTTCAATCACCGTCTGCTGGTGATCCTGCTGTGCCTGGCGCTGACCCTGCTGCTCGGCTGGCAGGCGCGCGGCATTGGTATCAATGCCAGCTTCGAGAAAACCATCCCCACCCAGCATCCCTACATCGCCAACTTCCTCGCCGAGCGCAGCGAACTGAGCGGCGTCGGCAACGTGCTGCGCATCGCCGTGGCGACCCAGCAGGGCGACATCTTCAACACCGCCTACCTCGACACCCTGGCCCGCCTGAATGACGAGCTGTACCTGCTGCCGGGCGTCGACCGGCCCTATATGAAGTCGCTGTGGACACCGACCACGCGCTGGACGGCGGTGACCGAAGACGGCCTCGATGGCGGCACAGTGATCCCCGATGGCTACGACGGCTCGCCCGCCAGCCTCGACGAGGTGCGTGCCAATGTCGCCCGTTCCGGCGAGATTGGCCAACTGGTGGCCGGCGACATGCATTCCAGCGTGATCTTCCTGCCGCTGCTCGACCGCAACCCGCAGACTGGCGAGGCGCTGGACTACGCCGCGCTGTCGCAGCAGCTGGAAGCGCTACGCGCCAAGTACCAGGCCGAGGGCGTGAGCATCAATATCACCGGCTTCTCCAAGATCGTCGGTGACCTGCTGGAAGGCCTGGGCCAGGTGGCGCTGTTCTTCGTAATCGCCGTGCTGGTCAGCGTGGCCATGTTGCTGGCCTACACCCGTTGCCTGCGCAGCACCTTCGCTGTGGTCGCCTGCTCGCTGGTGGGCGTGCTCTGGCAGGTCGGGTTGCTGGCGTCGCTGGGTTACGCGCTCGACCCGTACTCGATCCTGGTGCCGTTTCTGGTATTCGCCATCGGCATGAGCCACGGCTCGCAGAAGATGAACGGCATCATGCAGGACATCGGCCGTGGTCTGTCGAACCTGGCTGCGGCGCGCATGACTTTTCGCCGCCTGTTCCTTGCCGGGCTGACCGCGCTGATCAGCGATGCGGTGGGTTTTGCCGTGCTCTGGGTGATCGACATTCAGGTCATCCGTGATCTGGCGATCACCGCCAGCATCGGCGTGGCCGTGTTGGTGCTGACCAATCTGGTGCTGCTGCCGGTGCTGCTCAGCTACACCGGCGTCAGCGCCAAGGCGGCGCAGCGCAGCCTGCGTGACCAGCAGGGCGGGCACGCACAGCATCCGCTGTGGAGCGGCCTGTCGCGCTTCGCCACCCCACGCCAGGCGGTGCTCGCGTTGCTGGTGGCGGGCGTGCTGGCGCTGGGCGGCAAGCTTGTCGGCAGCCAGTTGCAGATCGGCGATCTGGACCCCGGCGCGCCGGAGTTGCGCGCCGACTCGCGCTATAACCGTGATGCGGCCTTCATGAACGCGCACTACGCGGCCAGCTCGGACATCTTCGTGATCATGGTGCGCACTCCCGAGGATCAGTGCACGCGCTACGCCACACTGGCTGCGGTGGACCAACTGGCCTGGCGGCTGGAGCAACTGCCGGGCGTGGAGGCGACCAACTCCATGGCCAGCCTGAGCAAGATGGCCAGCGCTGGCTACAACGAGGGCAACCTCAAGTGGTATGAGCTGATCCCCAACGAAGGGGCGCTGGGCGCCGTGCAAACGCGCGCGCCGCGTGAGCTGTTCAACCAGGGCTGCTCACTGCTGTCGCTCTACGTCTACTTGGCTGACCACAAGGCGGCGACGCTGGCGCGGGTGGTGGCCGAGAGCGAGGCGTTCATCGCCCAGCAGTCGCTGCCGGAGGTCAAATTCATGCTCGCCGCCGGCAGCGCCGGCATCGAAGCGGCCACCAATATCGTGGTCGAGAAGGCCATGCAGCAGATGCTCTACTGGGTCTACGGCGCGGTGATCCTGCTGTGCTGGATCACCTTCCGCAACTGGCGCGCGGTGCTCGCCGCGATCCTGCCGCTGATGCTCACCTCGGTGCTGGCCGAGGCGCTGATGGTCGGCCTGGACATGGGCGTGAAGGTGGCCACCCTGCCGGTGATCGCCCTCGGCGTGGGCATCGGCATCGACTACGCGCTGTATGTGCTCAGCGTGCTGCTGGCACGCATGAAGGAGGGCGACAGTCTGGTCGATGCCTACTACGGCGCGCTACTGGCCACCGGCAAGGTGGTGCTGCTGACCGGCCTGACCCTGGCCATCGCCGTGGCCACCTGGGTGTTCTCGCCGATCAAGTTCCAGGCCGATATGGGCATCCTGCTGGCCTTCATGTTCCTGGTGAACATGCTCGGCGCGCTGATCCTGCTGCCAGCCCTGGCCTGGTTGCTGCTGCCGCGTGTCCCTCGCAAGGCGGCTGACTGAGACCGAGCAGGTCGACGAGCGCCCGTCGACCTGCTGCGTGCCACCCAATCGTTCGCCCCATTGCAGGAGTGCCACATGATCAAGCCATTGCAGTTTATCGCCGCCAAATTGCTGCGCGCGTTCGCCAAACGGATGAAGGCGAGTTTCGTTTATGCCAGTGCCGACTATCCGCTGCAGGCGCGCGAGACCCGTTATATCGACACGCCGCAGGGGCGCGCACGCGCGCTGTTTTATTGGCCATTGGCCGGATGCGATGAATTGCGACCGGTGTACCTGAACCTGCATGGCGGCGGCTTCGTGGCTGGCGTGCCGGAGCACGATGACAGCTACTGCCAGCGCCTGGCGCACAACCTGGGTTGCCTGGTGGTCAACCTCGACTACGTGCTGGCGCCCGAGCATCCTTTTCCGGCGGGGCTTAACCAGTGTTTCGCGGTGCTGGAATGGCTGGTGGACAACGCTACCGAGCTTGGCATCGACCCTTGGCGCATGGCTGTCGGCGGACACAGTGCCGGCGGCAACCTGAGCGCTGGCGTTGCTGCCCTGGCACGCAATCATCAGCGCCTGCGTGTAGTGCATCAGGTGATCGATTACGCCGCATTGGATCTGGCGGCGCCAGCCGAGAGCAAGACCTCGCCGCTGGCAAAGCCGCTGCTGCGGTCCGGGCTGATGAACTTCTTCATGAGCTGCTATTTCTCCGACCCGGTGCAGGCACGCGACCCGCTGGCCTCGCCGGTGTTGGCCGAGATCGAGCAATTGCGAGGTCTACCGCCGGCGACGCTGATGACCGCCGAGTACGACGTACTGCGCGCGGAAGGCCAGGCCTATGCCGCGAAGCTGCGCCAGGCCGGTGTCGCCGTGCAGGAACGCATGTTTGTCGGCTGTGACCATATGTTCACCCACCTGGGCCCGGATGAGTCCGCCGAGCAGGCCTGGCAACTGATCGAGGACAGCTTGCGTAGCGCCTTCGCCGAGCCGCCGGCATGGCAAACAGCACATCTTCCGTAGCCCGGACGCAATCCGGGCATGGTCGACTCGCAAATCCCCGGATTGCATCCGGGCTACACGGCGCCGCAAGTAGGGCGCCGTGCCTTGTTGCCGCAGGCTGCGCTGCGCGCACCAGTCCCTACAGATCCAGTACCAGGCAAGCACTGCGCGAGCGTGAGCAGCAGGGGGTGAACTGGTCGTTGCGGGCCTTTTCCTCGTCGCTCAAAAACAGGTCGCGGTGCTCCGGCTGGCCATCCACCACGCGAGTCAGGCAGGTGCCGCAGATACCCTGGCCGCACGACACCGGGATGTCGAAACCGGCATCCTCCAACACCTCCAGCGCGCTACGATCTTCCGGCACCTGCAGTTCCAGGCCTGAGCTGGCGATGCGCAGGGTGAAGGCGCCGCCGCCGCTTTCGGCTTCCGGCGCGGCGAAGTATTCGCGGTGCAGGCGTTCTTCCGCCCAACCCTGAGCGCGGGCGCTGTCCAGCACGTACTCCATGAAGCCGTTGGGGCCACACACATAAAGCTGGCTGCCGGGCGGCTCGGCGGCGAGCAGGGCGGGCAGGTCGAGCTTTTGCGCGGCGTCGCCATCGTCGCGGTGCAGGTGGGTGTGCGCGGCGAAGGGCGCGTTGCTCAGACGCTCGGCAAAGGCGGCGAGTTTGCCCGAGCGCACGCACTGGTGCAGCGCGAAGTCCGCGCTGAGCGCGTGCAGGCGCCAGGCCATGGCCAGCAGCGGCGTGATGCCGATGCCGCCGGCCAGCAGCAGGCTGCGCGGCGCCTGCTCGTCGAGGGCGAACAGGTTGCGCAGCGCGCTGATGCGCAGGCGCTGGCCGATGCGCAGCAACTCGTGCACGGCCTGCGAACCGCCGCGCGAGGCCGCGTCACGCAATACGGCGATACGGTAGCGGTGGCGTTCGCGCGGGTCATTGCACAGCGAATACTGGCGGATCAACCCGTTGGGCAGGTGCAGGTCGATATGCGCACCGGCCTCGAACGGCGGAAGCGGCGCGCCATCGGCAGCCACCAGTTCCAGGCCGAGGATAGCCTCGGCCTCCAGACGCATGGCGCGGATGATGACTTCGATCATGATGCGCTCCGCGCCAGGATCTGCCCGTCGGCCTGGGCCTGTTCGGCGTTGACCAGTCGCTCGATGATGCGCCGCGCCTGCACGCCGCCGGCATCGATATTGAGCTTGAGCAGGTTGCGCTCCGGGTGGCGCAGCAGGTTGCGTTGCTGGCGCTCGAGCATCTCCAGGTCTTCGCTGAAAATCTTGCCCTGGCCCTCGCGGATACGGTCGGTGAGCTCGTTGTCGTCGACCTTGAAGCGTCGCGCCATGCCCCAGAAATACCAGATCGAGGTGTCGTTCTCCGGGGTGATGAAGTCGACCACGATGCTGCTGGCCTTGTACTGATCGGGCGCTTCATAACCGCCATGCCCGGCAATCGCCACGCCGACCTCGATCAGCACATGGCTCGGCGGGGTGAAGCGGCAGATCTGCCAGCGATCCACCGGCGCCGTTTCGTCCAGGCCGTTGGCGCTCAATGCCGCACGCCAGAAGGGCGGCGCGGAGATGTTCTGCATGAAACGGCTGGTGATCACCTCGCTGCCGTCGACGCGGGTATTGACCGGCGCCTCGTCGATCTCCTTCTGGCCGATGCTGCTGGCATGCACGTAGGTCTCGTGGGTCAGGTCCATCAGGTTGTCGACCATCAGCCGGTAGTCGCAGGCGATGTGATAGAGGCCGCCACCGTAGGCCCACTCGGGGCTTTCGGCCCATTGCAGATGCGGTAGTTGCGCCGGGTCGGCCAGCGCCTCGTCACCCGGCCAGACCCAGATGAAACCGTAGCGCTCGATCACCGCGAAACGCTTGATGCAGGGGAAGTGCTGCACGCGCTGGTTGGGCATGGCGGCGGTCTTGCCATCACAACCCATCGCCAGGCCGTGGTAGCCGCATACAAGCAGGCCATCCTCGACGTAGCCCAGCGATAGCGGCGCGCCACGGTGCGGGCAGAAGTCTTCCAGGGCCACCGCGCGGTTTTCCGGGCCACGGTAGAACACCATGGATTCGCCACAGATGGTGCGGCCCAATGGCTTGCTATCGATCTCGTCCGGCGTGCAGGCAACGTACCAGGCATTCTTCGGGAACATGGCAACCTCCTCGAGGCTATTGTTGTTATTGGATCCAATAGTCTGCTTCTAAGGGGTAATTGACCAGCTCAATTCAGGTTTATGGATCCATTAATGGGCGTTAATCGCACGAAAAGCCGAATTGACCTGGCCATTGGCTGCCGTAGACTGGCGCCATTGGATCCAATCAAGGAGAAGTCATGAGCGGACCGGGACAACGGGTGCTGGCGCTGCTGCGGCAGATGATTGCCGAGGGCAGTCTGGCGGCGGGCGAGCGCATCGCCGAGATCCCCACGGCCGAGCGTCTGGGCGTATCGCGTATGCCGGTGCGCATGGCGTTTCGCGTGCTGGAGCAGGAAGGCTTGTTGATTCGCCATGGCGCGCGCGGCTACGCAGTGCGCCAATTCGGTGAAGAGGAGCTGGCCGGCGCGGTGGAAGTGCGCGGTGTGCTCGAAGGCCTGGCCGCGCGCCAGGCTGCCGAGCGCGGTGTGTCCGAGGCTGTGCGCGCGGTACTGCTGGAGTGCCTGGCGCAAGGCGACCAGTTATTCGACAAGGGCTACCTGAGCGAAGAAGACCTGGCCAGCTACCACGACATCAATCTGCGCTTTCACCAGGCGCTGGTGGAGGCCAGCGGCAACCCGGCCATCGCCACGGCCCTGGCGCGCAACGACCACCTGCCGTTCGCCTCGGTCAGCGCCCTGGCCGTGGATCGCGCCCACCTGGATCGCGAATACCGCCGCTTCAACTTTGCCCACCTGCAACACCACGCCGCCGTCGACGCCGTACTTGCCGGCCAGGGCGCCCGCGCCGAAGGCATCATGCGCGAGCACGCCAACGCGACCCTGCGCTACGCCCGGTTGTTCGGCGCGGAAGAGGGCGCGAGCAGTGGGCGGACGGTGATACAGCGGGGCGGTAAGAACCTGAGCGAATAGACTCTTTAATGCAGCGTGCGGGCTTTATCCTTGGCCGGATGGCATCACGATCAACCCGCTCACCCCAGCGGGCTGACGACACCGGCAAAGCCCTGGCCCAGCACATGCGTGTAGATCTGCGTCGTGCGTATATCAGCATGCCCCAGCAGCGTCTGCACGGTGCGGATATCACTGCCCCGGCGCAGCAGTTCGGTAGCAAAGCTGTGGCGAAAGGTATGGCAGCTTGCAGGCTTGTGCAGGTTGGACTGCCGGACGGCATGCCTGACCGCCTTCTGAATGGCACTGACATGCAGGTGGTGACGAACGATCTGCCCGTCCTCATCCGTGCAAAGCCCCGTTGAGGGAAATAACCACTGCCACTCGAATGAGCATCCGGCCTTTGGATACTTGCGACGTAACGCAAAGGGCAGGCTGACGGGGGCTTGATAGAAAATGTCTCGTTGCTTCCAGGCGCGAAACATTCGCTCTCTGCGTTCTAACAATGGTGTGATCAAGGGCGCCGGCAATAGTGTCGTGCGGTCCTTGGCGCCTTTGCCGTCATGGATGGTGATGACCTGCTTGTCGAAATCCACATCCTTGGTGCGTAACCGTGCGGCCTCCACCACACGCAAGCCCGCGCCGTACATCAGCGAAGCCAGTAATTGATGAGGTTGACCCAACCTGGCAATCAGTGCTGTGGCTTCCTCGTGCGTCAGCACGCAGGGAATACGCGCCGAGCGTTTGGCACGCACCACCTCGCCAACTTGCCCAAGGGGCTGCTGCAACACCTTGTCGTACAGGAATACCAGCGCATTGAGCGCCAGATTCTGGGTAGCGGCAGCCACCTTGCGCTCAACGGCCAGCCAGGAGAGAAAAGCATTGACCTCGGTAGCGCCGAGCTCCAGCGGATGGCGCAGCTTATGGAAACGGATGAAATAGCGAATCCAGTACCAGTAGGATTGCTCCGTACGGATGCTGTAGTGATGCACGCGCATCACCGCCCGGAACTGCTCTTGCAGGCGAGGTTTGCTGGAGGTTTCCATGGCCGACTCCCTGGCTGTGTTTTTATACAGTGGTAATGGTAGAGCAAAAAGAGGAAGTCAAGCGAATACGTTGCCGGGGCAGTGGTTCAGCAGTAAGGTATTGATTTAAATAGATTTGTTTTGTGGTGGGAATGGCGATGGTGCGGAGTTAGATGGAAGGCTCTACTATCGCGTTAGTACCGCCTTCCATCTAATCACTGTTATGCCCTCTTAGGAATCAAGTAATGATTGAAGTCCCATTATTGGGTGAACTTGAAAAAGATCAATTCGATGATTGGCTACGAAGCAAGCCAATTGCAGTTAATGCACTCGGTGGAGATAA
>Ga0070754_10000287_pt1 | contig 48866 bp, 40 predicted proteins | sample VirMetDEL_Sep_01_FD_75181 | JGI IMG/M metagenome (GOLD analysis project Ga0070754, IMG submission 75181) | Aqueous microbial communities from the Delaware River and Bay under freshwater to marine salinity gradient to study organic matter... | ecosystem: Environmental > Aquatic > Marine >...
CAGCCAGCACTGGCGTAAGAACCAATGACCCCGGAATCGCGCCATGAGCATTGAAATCGCAACTTATCTGATCATTTTTGCCATCTTCGGCCTGCTGATACTGGGCCTGCCCCTGGCCTATGTCACCGGCCTAGTAGCGGCGATCTTTACCCTGGGCTGGTTCGGCCCGATGGCCGTTCCCCTGGTCGCCAGTCGCATGTTCGGCTTCATCACCGAATACTCCCTGGTCGCTGTTCCCATGTTCGTCTTCATGGCCGGGCTGCTCGACCGCTCCGGCCTGGCCCGGGACCTGTTCAACTCGATGCGTTTCTTCGCGGGCCGTCTGCCCGGCGGGGTCGCGGTACAGACGTTGGTCGTGGCGTTCTTCCTGGCTGCCATCTCCGGCATCATCGGCGGTGAGATCGTCCTGCTAGGCCTGCTCGCACTGCCACAGATGCTGCGTCTGGGTTACGACAAGCGCATCGCCATCGGCGTTGTGTGCGCAGGTGGCTCGCTTGGCACCATGGTGCCGCCATCGATCGTGCTGATCATCTACGGCCTGATCGCCAGCGTCTCGATCGCCGACCTGTTCAAGGCTGCGGTAGTACCGGCATTTCTGCTGATGGGTTGCTACATGATCTACGTGGTGGTGATGTGTACGCGCTATCCACAGATGGGCGGCGCCAATCTCGAACAGGATAGTCATACCCCACGCCTCAAGGTCGCCGAGGCCTTCAGCGGCATGTTCTACCCGGTGGCCATTGCCGGTCTGGTACTCGGCAGCATCTACGGCGGTATCGCCTCAGTCACCGAGGCTGCAGCCATGGGTGCGTTGGGCGTACTGCTTGCGGTGATCGTACGCGGTGAGTTCACCGTCAAATTGCTTCAGGGCAGCCTGACCCAAACGCTGGAAACCTGCGGGATGATCGTGTGGATCGGCATTGGTGCAGCCTGCCTGGTCGGGGTTTACAACCTGATGGGTGGTAACCGCTTCGTCTCCTCGGCGATCACCGGCCTGGATGTAGCGCCGGTCGTGATCATCCTGGTGATGATGCTGATTTTCTTGGTGCTGGGCATGATCCTCGACTGGATCGGCATCGCCATGCTTTGCCTGCCGATCTTCGTGCCGATTGTCGTGCAACTCGGCTACGACCCGGTGTGGTTCGGCATCCTCTTCGCTGTGAGCATGCAGGTGTCGTATATCTCACCACCCTTCGGCCCGGCGGCTTTCTACCTGAAAAGCGTGGCCCCGCCGGACATCAGCCTGACCGACATCTTCAGGTCGATGGTGCCGTTCATCTTCATCCAGCTGTTCGTCCTCAGCCTGTTGCTTTACATGCCGGCGCTCTCGACCTGGCTGCTGTAACCCTCTCCCTTTTCGATCAACCCGAAAGGCCCTGAGCGTCCTTTCGCACCTTGGCAGGTTTTTCTCATGACAGACAAACGCCCCCTCCGCTCCGCGCAGTGGTTCGGCAGCGCCGACAAGAATGGCTTCATGTACCGCAGCTGGATGAAGAACCAAGGCATTCCGGACCATGAATTTCAGGGCAAGCCGATCATCGGCATCTGCAATACTTGGTCCGAACTGACTCCCTGCAATGCACACTTCCGCAAGATCGCCGAGCACGTCAAACAGGGTGTACTGGAAGCCGGTGGCTACCCGCTGGAGTTCCCGGTGTTCTCCAACGGGGAGTCGAACCTGCGCCCGACTGCCATGCTTACCCGTAACCTAGCTAGCATGGATGTCGAGGAGGCGATCCGGGGCAACCCGATAGACGCCGTGGTCCTGCTGACCGGCTGCGACAAGACCACACCAGCCCTGTTGATGGGTGCAGCGAGCTGCGACGTCCCGGCCATCGTCGTAACCGGCGGTCCCATGCTCAATGGCAAGCATCAGGGCAAGGACATCGGCTCTGGCACGGTAGTCTGGCAGCTCAGCGAAGAGGTCAAGGCCGGCAAGATCTCAATCCATGATTTCATGGCCGCTGAGGCGGGCATGTCGCGCTCGGCGGGTACCTGCAACACCATGGGTACGGCCTCGACCATGGCCTGCATGGCTGAAGCTCTGGGCACCTCGCTGCCGCACAACGCTGCCATCCCCGCTGTCGACTCGCGACGCTATGTACTGGCCCATCTGTCGGGCATGCGCATCGTCGAAATGGTCCATGAGGACCTGCGACTGTCGAAGATTCTGACTCGCGAAGCATTCGAGAACGCGATCCGACTGAACGCCGCGATTGGCGGCTCGACCAACGCGGTGATCCACCTCAAGGCCATCGCCGGGCGTATGGGCGTCGAGCTGGAGCTGGACGACTGGACCCGGGTGGGGCGTGGCACGCCGACCATCGTCGATCTGCAGCCTTCCGGCCGCTTCCTGATGGAAGAGTTCTACTACGCCGGCGGCCTGCCTGCCGTCATTCGACGCCTCAGCGAGAACGGCCTGCTGCCCAACCCGCAGGCGCTGACGGCCAATGGCAAGAGTCTGTGGGAAAACTGCAAGGATGCGCCGATCTATGGCGACGACGAGGTGATCCGTCAGCTCGACAATCCATTGCGCGCCGATGGCGGTATCTGTGTGCTGCGCGGCAACCTCGCGCCCAAGGGAGCGGTGCTGAAACCCTCGGCAGCGAGCCCGGAACTGATGCAACACCGTGGCCGTGCGGTGGTCTTCGAGGACTTCGACGACTACAAAGCGCGGATCAATGACCCGCAACTGGACGTCGATGAAACCTGCGTTCTGGTCATGAAGAACTGCGGCCCCAAGGGTTATCCGGGCATGGCGGAAGTCGGCAACATGGGTCTGCCACCCAAGGTTCTGGCCAAGGGCATCACCGACATGGTGCGTATCTCCGACGCCCGCATGAGCGGAACCGCCTATGGCACCGTGGTACTGCACGTAGCCCCGGAGGCTGCGGCTGGAGGCCCATTGGCGGTGGTACGCAACGGTGACTTCATCGAGCTCGATTGCGCCAACGGGCACCTGCATCTGGACATCCCCGAAGCGGAATTGCAGGCGCGCCTGGCAGCCTGGCAGCAACCACAGGGCCTGCTCTGGGACGGGGGCTACCGCCGCCTCTACGTCGACCATGTGCTGCAGGCCGACGAAGGCTGCGATTTCGACTTTCTGGTTGGCTGCCGCGGCTCCGCCGTGCCGCGACATTCGCACTGAGTCGATCCGGCCTCGAGACAAGCGAGGCACGTGCAAACCCGGCCCCGCGAAAGTAGGGTCGGGGAAAGGTCCGGTCTATGCCAACATGAAGAAGGGCGCCTCGGCGCCCCTCTTCATGTTGGCAATAAAAAACCGCCTCGTACCGCAATCGTGGGGGAGTACGAGACGGAGGGAAAACTAGGCGCGAATGCGCTCGGCCAGTGCACGCCAGTGCGGCGCGTGGATAAGGTCGGGGGTGAGTTCCTCCAGGCTGCTGCAGCCGAGCAGACCCAGGGTGCGATCCAGCTCGGTGCACAGGATGCCGATAGCATGCGCCGCGCCCGGTCCCTTGCCCGCGGCCAGTCCGTATAGGCCGGCGCGGCCGATCAGCACGCCGCTGGCGCCCAGCAGCAGGGCCTTGGCGATGTCGCTGCCACGACGGAAGCCGCCATCGAGAAAAATCTCCATCCGTCCCTGGTTGATGCGCGCCACCTCAGGCAGCGTCTCCAGCGCCGACACAGCACCATCGAGCTGGCGTCCGCCGTGGTTGGACAGCACCACGCCGTCGACGCCGTACTGCAGCGCCAGGCGCGCGTCATCCGGGTGGATCATGCCCTTGACGATCAGCTTGCCGGGCCAGATGTCTCGCAACCAGGCGATATCGTCCCAGCTCAGGGTCGGGTCGAGTTCGGCGGCCAGCGCGCTGGCGGCGCCCTTCACCGAGTCCTTGCCGGGCGGCAGCAGGTCACCTAGGTTGCGAAAGCGCGGTACGCCATCGGGCACTAGCACGTCCCAGATCCACTCGGGGTGACGCAACACATCGAGGCGGTTGCGCAGATCCAGCTGCAGCGGTTTGGCGTAGTTGCGCTTGTCCCACTCGCGATTGCCGAAGATGGCGCTGTCGGTGGTCACCACGATGGCTTCCAGGTTCAGCCGTTTCACCCGCTCGACCAGTTTGGCCACATGGTCGCGGGTGCGGTACAGGTAGATCTGCATCCAGGCACGCACGCCGTCGACTGCGGCGATGTCCTCGATGGAAGTGGTCGAAGCATTGCTCAGTACGAAGGGAATGCCGGCATCCGCAGCGGCACGCGCCAGGTGCAGGTCGCCGTCGCGCGTCAGCAGACCGTTGAAACCGGTGGGCCCGACCATGAACGGCAATTGCGAGGTGCGGCCGAAGAAGCTGCGCTCCAGGCTGCGCTGACCGACGTCACGCAAGGTGCGCGGTTGCAGGGTCACGCTCTCGAAGATCGAGCGATTGCGCTTGAGGGTGAATTCATCGTCCGCACCGCCTTCGACGTACTCGAAGGAGAAGTTGGGCAGGCGGCGGCGGGCCATCTCACGCAGTTCTTCGATGTTCTGCGCACGACGAAAATCGCGCCCCGGATACAGGCGTCGTTGCATGATTCATTCTCTACAGGTTCTGGATAAAGGGCGGCGAATGCCGCCCCAATATCGGAGCCTGTCCACGATCTCGCGAGCTAGAGCCATGCAAGGCGAAAATAGGTTAGGAAGCAGAGTGTACTTTTGTACATGAGCATTCCGAGCCTGTTTTCAACGCAGCAGGGCCGACGCGCAGCAGATCGTGGGCAGGCTAACGCTGCCAGGCCACCACGTCCTGACATTGCTCACCAAGCCCACTGATGCTCAGGCGCATGCGGTCGCCGGGCTTGAGAAATTGCGGCGGTTTCATGCCCGCGCCCACGCCCGGTGGCGTGCCGGTACAGATCACGTCGCCCGGGTTGAGCGTCATGAACTGGCTGATGTAGCTGACGATCTCGTCGATGGAGAAGATCATCGTGCGGGTGTTGCCGTTCTGCCGGGTCTCGCCGTTCACACTCAAGTGCATATCGAGATTGCGCAGGTCTGAGATTTCGTCAGGCGTCACCAGCCAGGGACCGATGGGCGCAAAGGTGTCGCAGCCCTTGCCCTTGTCCCAGGTGCCGCCCCTTTCGAGCTGGTAGGCACGCTCGGACACGTCGTTGACGATGCAGTAGCCGGCGACATGCTCCAGCGCCTGCTCACGCTCGACGTACTGCGCCTTGCGCCCGATGACGATGCCCAGCTCCACTTCCCAGTCGGTCTTTTCCGAGCCACGCGGAATGATCACGGCGTCGTTGGGGCCACAGATGGCGCTGGTCGCCTTCATGAACAGCACCGGTTCACTGGGCACCGGCAGGTTGGATTCCTTGGCATGGTCGGCGTAGTTCAGCCCAACGCAGATCAGCTTGCCGATATTGGCGATAGGCATACCGATGCGCACGCCGTCCTCGACCTTCGGCAGGCTGGCTGGATCGAGCGCGCGCAGTTCGTCGAGTGCCTTGGGGTCAAGCACCCGCGGGCTGATGTCGAGCACGTGCAGCGATAGATCGCGCAGACTGCCATCGGCCGCGACCAGAGCCGGTTTTTCCTGGCCCGGAGGGCCGTAACGCAGCAGTTTCATACCTTGTCCTCCTGACGGGCGCTGACCCGTACACCATTGATTTCGCCCAGCACGTCGAACAGACGCGGCACGTACTTGTCGCCGTGGCCGAGCACCTTGGCCAGCATGAAGGTCTGGTACACCGCGTCGGAAACGATGCCGGTGGTCGGCGTCAGCTTGGTCAGCTCGGTGTAATAGCGCATGTCCTTCTCGCAGTTGGCCAGGGCGAACTGCTGCCCGGAGTCATCGCCGTGCAGAACGTAGGGGATGATCCGCTCGAAGGTGCGGCTGTAGCCGCCGCTCATACTGCAGATCTCGGCGAATGCGGCCAGGTCGATGCCATTCTTCGCCGCCGTGCAGAATGCCTCGGCAAGGATGGTGGCGTTGCCCTGGGAGATGAAGTTGTGGATCACCTTGGCCTTGTGGCCCGAGCCCAGCGGGCCGAGGTGATGGATGGTCTCGGAGAAGCACTCGAGCACCGGACGCACCTTGTCGAGCACCTCGGCATCACCGCCGGCGAGCACGTTGAGACGCCCGGCCTGGGCATCCTTGGGCGTACGATTGACCGGTGTATCGAGATAATGCCCGCCGCCAGCGGTCACCTGGGCAGCCAGCTCGGCGGTGCGATTCGGGTCGCCCGTGCTGCAGTCGACGACGATCTGTCCAGGGCGCAGGCCGGCGAGGATGCCGGTATCTGCAGCCAGGGTGCGGCTGACTTCGGCGCTGCCGGGCAGGCACAGCAGCACGACATCGACGGCGCGGGTCAGCTCGGCGGCATTGGCATATTCACGGGCGCCCTTGCTGACCAAGTCTTCGACTGGCTGGCGGTTGCGGTGCACCATCACCCCCAGGGCGAAACCCCGTTTCTGGATGTTGGCGGCCATGGCGTGGCCCATCAATCCGAGGCCGATGAAGCCGACATTGATAGCGGTCATGAGCGTTTCTACCTTGCGTGCAGGCGCAGCGGCCGCCGGACGACGGCCAACTGCAGGTGGGGATTACTGGGCGTCGCGGACCTTGGCGATCTCGGCGTTCATTTCGGTCATCAGCTCAGGGCCATACTCGGCCACCAGCTTCTCGACTGTGGGACGCACCTGCTCACGCATGCGCTCGATCTCCGCCGGAGCGACCTCGTTAATCTGCATGCCGTGCTTGGCCAACGCTTCGCGCGAACTGACAGCCATCTCGCGGGACACCTTGCGCTCGTATGCCTGGGCCTCCAGCGATGCGCTGCGTACCAGCTCACGCTCGGTCTCGTTGAGCTTGTCCCAGGTGCGCTTGCTGAAGATCGCGACCAGCGGATCGTAGAAGTGGCCGGTCAGCGACAGATACTTCTGCACTTCGTAGAACTTCGAGGTCTCGATGGCCGCCAGCGGGTTTTCCTGGCCGTCCACGGTGCGGGTTTCCATCGCGGTGTACAGCTCTGTGAACGACAGCGGTACCACGCTGGCACCCAGCGCGCGGAAAGACTCGATGGCAGTGGGGATCTGCTGCAGGCGCAGTTTCAGCCCCTTGAGGTCCTCGAACTTCTCGACCGGATGCTTGCTGTTGGTGACGTGGCGGAAGCCATGGTCCCAGTAGCCCAGACCGATGATACCGTGCGGCTCGAGGGTGGTGAGCAGGTTCTGCCCGGCCGGACCATCGAGCACCGCATCGACTTCCTCGGTGTCTTGGAACAGGAACGGCAGACCATACAGGGCAAAGCCCTTCTCGATGCCGGACAGCAGGCCGGGGGTGACCAGCGTCATGTCGACCGTGCCGCCTTGTACAGAGGAAATCACCTGAGCATCACCACCCAGGGTGCCGCTGGCGAACACCATCACCTTCATCTTGCCGCCGCTCTTTTCCTTGATGATCTCAGCGAACTTCTGCGCGCCCAGGCCATGCGGGTGATCCTTGGCCTGCACGAAGGCGATTTTGAAACTGTGACGGTTGATTTCCTCGGCATGCACCGCCGCCGACAGCAGCAGCGCGGATGAGCACAGCAGTGCAGTTAGCGCTTTGGGGATGAATTTCATGACTATGTCCTCTTGTTTTTATGTGTGCCGTTGCCGGCATGGATGTGGGCGGAAAAAGCCCCGGGTAGCGGCCGCCAGGGAACGGCCGGGACGCAATCTGGAGTCAGTACAGCCACTGCGCAGGGACCAGCAGTAGCTGCGGGAACAGCAGCAGCAGACCGATGATCACCAGCTCTGCCAGCAGGAACGGCATCACGCCGCGTGCCGTGGCCAGGAAATCGATCTTGGAAACACCGGCCACCACGTTCAGCACCAGGCCGACCGGCGGGGTTATAAGGCCGATAGCGCAGGTCATCACAAAGATCACGCCAAAGTAGATTGGATCGATGCCCGCCTCGACCGCGACCGGCATCATCACAGGCGCCAGGATCAGGATGATCGGCGACATGTCCATGGCCATGCCGATCACCACGATGATCGCCACGATCAGCAGCATCAGCAGGCGCGGGCTGTCCATCAGCGGCTCGAGCACCTCGACCACCGAGCTCGGCAGGTCGGCGACCGTGATCATCCAGGCCGCGACCATCGCCGAGGCCACCAGGAACATCACCATCGAGGTGGTCAGCACCGAGGACAGCAGCACCTGGTACATGCTCTTCCAGGTCAGTTCGCGATAGATCGCCAGCGATACGAACAGCGCATACACCGCCGCCACCACGCCGGCCTCGGTCGGGGTGAAGATGCCGGCACGCAGCCCGACCAGGATGATCACCGGTAGCAGCAGCGCCCATACGCCCTCATAGAAGGCCTTGAGGATCTCCTTCAGCGGCGCGCGCGGGCGGGTGATCAGGGTTTCGCGATTCGAGACCAGGTACCAGGCGACGCACAGCGACAGCCCCATCAGCAGACCCGGCGCGATACCGGCCAGGAACAGCTTGGTGATCGAGACGTTGGCGGCCACGCCGAACAGGATCAGGCCGATGGACGGCGGCAGCACCGGTGCGATGATCCCCGAAGCGGCTACCAGGCCGGCCGAGGTGGCGCGGTCATGTCCGACCTTGACCATCATCGGCACCAGCAGCGCGGCCAGCGCGGCAGCATCGGCGGCAGCCGAACCGGACAGGCTGGCCAGTACGCAGGCCGCCAGGATGGCCACGTAACCGAGGCCACCCTTGATGTGCCCGACCAGCGCGACAGCCATGTTGACGATGCGTTTGGATAGGCCGCCGGCGTTCATCAGCTCGCCGGCCAGCATGAAGAAGGGCACGGCCATCAGCGGAAAGCTGTCCGCTCCGTTGACCAGCCCCTGGGCGACGATCTGCGCATCGAACAGGTCCAGGTGATACATCATGGCCAGTGCACAGAGGATCAGCGCATAGGAAATCGGCACGCCAATCGCCATGGCGCCCAGCAGGGAAAATACGAAAATCGCGATGATGATCATCTCATCACTCCGTTCTTGTTATGTGGAGCGCGCCGCCGTGGCAGGTGCAGGCCAGCGGGCGTGTTACTGATGAATCTCGGTGGCGATTTCCGGACGATGGATTTCACCGCCCATGGCCAACCGCGCGATCTCGTAGATGTGAATGGCGCAGGCCGACAAGCCGAAGAACACGCCCGTGCCGTAGAACAGCCCCATCGACCAGCCGGTGACCGGTGACGGCATGCTCCAGTTGATCTGCACCTGCTGCCAACTGCCCCAGAAGAACAACCCCGAACAGGCCAGCATCAGCAGCTGCGAAAGGATCAGGCAGCCTCTCTCACCCCAGCTCGGCAGGGTTCGCAGGGCCAGGTCGACGCCCATGTGGCCACGTTCGCGCAGCAGGATCACCGCGCCCAGAGAGGTCAGCCAGACGAAGGCCCAGCGCGAGACTTCCTCGGACACCAGGATGCTGTCGTTGAAGGCGTAGCGCAGCACGACGTTGCCGAACACCAGCACCACCATGGTGATCAGGCAGATGATTCCGAGCACCTTGAGCAGGGTGAAGTAACCCTCGATGAGCTTATGCATGACGCGCGCCCCATCGACGGAAGGCGCGGAAAACCGGACAGGGAAGCGGCTGGACGCCGACGTGCCCCGAAAGATGGCAACGGTCCATCAGGTAGGCCTCACATTGTTGTTTTTGTGTGCTGCCGAGCAGCTGTGTGGCAGTGACACTAACACCGCAAATTATTGCGTGCAATGTTCATTTTTTTCAGTATCTTGGCCAGACGATCACAACAACAACGAGAACGAGCCATGCAACTCATCACCAATAGCCCGACCGTGGTTATCCTCAGCGATCAAGATTCCGTGGCCGTCGCACGCCGCGCCCTGGCTCGCGGCAGCCGTGTCGAGAGCCTTGGCCTGGAGGCTCAGGACGACATCCCCGCCGGGCACAAGGTTGCCCGCCGCGCCATCGCCGCCGGCGAAGCCGTGCTCAAGTACGGTCAGGTCATCGGCCTGGCCAGCCAGGCCATCTCCGCCGGCGCCCACGTGCACACCCACAACGTGTCGATGCCGGAGAGCCACACCAACAGCACGCTGCCGCCCCCCATCGCTCGCACACCGGTACTGCCGCCGGAGCAGCGTCGCCGCTTCATGGGCTACCGCCGCCCGGATGGCCGCGTCGGCACGCGCAACTACATCGGCATCCTGTCCACGGTGAACTGCTCGGCAACCGTGTCGCGCGCGGTCGCCGCGCACTTCAACGGCTCGGAGTTGCTCAAGCGCTACAACATCGACGGCGTGGTGGCGCTGACGCATGGCAGCGGCTGTGCGATCAATACCGAATCGGAGGGCTTCAAGTTTCTCGAGCGCAGCATCTGGGGCTACGCCTGCAACCCGAATATCGCCGGCGCCCTGGTGATCGGCCTGGGTTGCGAGACCAACCAGATTTCCTCGCTGATGAAGCGCTACAACATCAGCGAAGGGCCGAACTTCCGCGTCTTCAACATCCAGAACGCCGGCGGTACCCGCGCCAGCATCCAGCGCGCCATCGAGCAGGTGACCGACATGCTGGAAGCCATCGGGCGCCTGGAGCGCACCTCGGAGAGCGTCGAACACATCATGGTCGGCATGCAGTGCGGCGGCTCCGACGGCTACTCGGGCATCACGGCCAACCCGGCGCTCGGCTACGCCGCCGACCTGTTGGCCCGCAACGGCGGCACTGCGATCCTCAGCGAGACACCGGAAATTTATGGCGCCGAGCACCTGCTGATCGCCCGCGCCATCAGTCATGAGGTCGCGCAGAAACTGCTCGACCGCCTGAGCTGGTGGGAGCACTACACGCAGATCAACGGGGCCGAGCTGAACAACAACCCCTCGCCCGGCAACAAGGCCGGCGGCCTGACCACCATTCTGGAGAAATCCCTGGGCGCTGCGGCCAAGGGCGGCACCAGCTCGCTCAACGGCGTGTATGAGTGGGGTGAACCGATCACCGAGCGCGGCTTCGTGTTCATGGACAGCCCCGGCTACGATCCGGTCTCGGTCACCGGCCAGGTAGCCTCCGGCGCCAACATGATTTGTTTCACCACCGGGCGTGGTTCGGTGTCCGGCTTCAAGCCCGCGCCGTGCATCAAGCTGGCGACCAACACCGAGATGTATCGCAAGCTGGAAGAGGACATGGACATCAACTGCGGCGGCATCGTCGATGGCGAGCTGAGCATCGCCGAAGCCGGGCAGAAGATCTTCGATATCCTCATCGAAATCGCCTCGGGCGAGCCGTCCAAGAGCGAGCTGTACAACTACGGTGACAACGAGTTCGTACCCTGGCAGGTGGGCGCGGTGACCTGATCACCGGCGCCTCTACTGGGTGCTGCTGAATAAGCATGTGGGGGCGGACTTGTCCGCGAATGAGGTCACCGCAGATCCAGGCGTGCCGGTGCCGTGGCCTCAACAGCTTCGCGGACGAGTCCGCTCCCACGAGGAAAGAGCGGAGCGCTGCCTGTCCGCGTAGCGCAGCCTAAGCCTCGATCCGCTCCAGATAGGGCACGGCCTGGATGACGTTCTGCTCGCGGAATTGCGCCAGACGTTGCTTGACCTTGCGCTCGGCGATCACCAGGTGCGCCTCCATGCTCTGCGCTGCCAGATCGGGACGACCGGCCTGCAGATTCTCGAAAATGCTCAAGTGCTCGCGAAAGAAGGGTTCCTCATCCGGGAAGTAGCTCTTATCGAGCAGGATGTGCTTGCCCGAGAGCAACAGCGAATGGGTACGACGCAGAATCTGCAGCATCTGCCGGTTGGGGCAGCGGCCCAGGGTCTCGATGTGCAGGTCGCTTTCCAGGTCGTCGAACTGGCGACTGTCCATGTCCGGGTACAGCGCCATCGCCTGATGCAGGCGTGCGATGTAGCCTTCCAGCTGCTCGGCCTCCAGGAACTCCGCAGCCCTCATCAACACGTACGGCTCCAGGCGGCGACGCACTTCGTAAAGTTCGCCGAGACGCTCCTCGTCCCACTGCCCGAGCTGCCAGCGCGAGCGCTCGTCGCGCTCGACCAGGCCCATCAACGACAGGCGTGTGAGCACCTGACTGGAGACCGTGCGGCTGATAGCATAATGGCGAGACAGCTCAAGTTCGTTAATGCGATAGGTGCCGAACAGCGATTGGTGCAGCAGGTCACGCTCGATCTGGTCGTAGACGGACTTCCAGGTTTCAGTTTTGCGCGGGGCGTGGGCACGGTCATCCGTCAGTTTGAAATCGCTCGCCTCCAGCTTGCGCCGCAAAACTTTTCCAGGCTGCGCCCCGACCAGATAACCACGGCCGTCGAACGTGCAGACAAGGCCTGCCTGATGCAGATTGAGCAGCGCCTGGCGCACAGGCGAACGGCTCACACCGAACAATTCGGCCAGAGGCCCCTCGAGCAGCAACGTTCCCGACTTGAGGCGATCTTTGCGGATGCTCGTTGCGATGAGTTCGAACAGCTGATCGTTGAGATGCTTCTTCATTGTTTTCGGGTCGTATGTGGGAAGGGAAAGAACCGCAGAGCGCCATACCACGCAATACTCCTACAGATAACAGCCTCATACAAAACAGCCTTTGCACGCAATGTCCTTTATCGGTAACTGGTTGCACTGTGAGGACATGCGTCAGCCACCGCGCAAGACACCACAGCGGGCTGTCCCCCTACCATAAAGTTCGATGCTGATTCGGCGAGCCGTTGAACCAACGTATACACGACTTGGAAAACTACTCTGGTTGCAAAAAACAGTTGCGCCGAGCTGTTTTTGAAGCTTCAGCTGGTATTGCGTGGAAAGTCTCGCAGCCTGGCGAAAGCGGGCCTGCAATTGCCTATCCTTCCTTCTGCCCCCGGCTTTGCTAATGGACTGCACACGCTATGAAGTGCGCGAATGGACGACACCTCTAGCTACCTTACAACCTCCCTGCGGGAACGGAAGTTGATGCTGAGCCAGGCCGGAACCAACTCACCTCGGCGCAGCGCAAAGCCACCCGGGCAATAACTGGCGTGCTGTTGACAGCAGCGCTCGCTCCTTTGCTCGCGTGAAACTTCGTCACGACGTCGGCTAGCGACCGAGCATGAAGGTCTCGAACTCCAGATCTTCCAGCGCGTCATTGAGCCGGTACAGCCCCAGCAACACGCACAGCAGCAGCGACAGGGTGAAGCCGTAGCCGAAGAAGGTCGGGCCGAGCATCTGGCTGAACAGGGTCAGCGCGCCGTTGGCCAGCACGAACAGCACGCAGAGTTCGAGCACGATGGCGCGCTTGTCCAGATAGAAGAACACGTTGAGCAGGGCCATGAACACCACCTGGATGCTCACCCCGATCACGTCGATGTAGAACAACGGCAGGTAGTAGTGGGAAATGCCCAGCCACGACAGCAGTTGCGGCGCCAGCAGGAACAACAGCACCAGCGTCAGCCCCTGCACCTTGCAGATTTCCATCAGCCCCTGACGGATCGCCAGGATCATCTGCTCCTTGAGCCAGCCGATGTGCTGCAGGGTTTCACCGCCGCGGATGGCGTCGTAGACACGCTCGTACCATTCGGCAAAATCCGTCTCGATGCGCACCAGGAACACCGCCATACCGGGGATGATCGCCAGGTAGGCGAGGAAGATCGGCAGGTCGTAGAGGATCGAAGCACGCAACGGGCCGATCACCGCTTCCGAGGTGGCCGGGTTGAACCAGAAGATGAACTTGTCGATCCAGATGCCCAGGTTGTAGCAGAGGCCGGTCAGCAGCAGGCTGACGAACACCTGGCGACGCTTGAGGAAGTCGAAGGCCACCAGGCGCTCGGCGGGGTACTCGCGCAGGATGTCGAAGAGGAAGATGAACAACAGGCTGGAGTGGCCGATCAGCAGGCCCAGCAGCAGGCCGTCGATGTTGAGGAAACGCAGCAGGTAGGCCGAGGCCACCATCAGCGAGTAGCCGAGGAACATCACGCCGAGGATACGGTTGTAGGCCTTCATCCCGGACAGGAAGATGATCACCAGCCACAGGTTGCACAGCACCACGAAGTTGGCCATCACCAGCAGGCGGTAGGAAAACGCCTGGTCGAACAGCAGGCTCAGCACGACGATGGCCAGCAGCCCGGAGAACACCGTCACCAGCAGCAGGATGCCCAGCAAGTTGGGCAGGATCATGTCCAGGCGGTTTTCGAACAGACGATCGGACACGAAGCGGGTGAAGAACAGCTGCAGGCCGCCGGTCAGGATCAGCGAGGAGGCCATCAGGTAGGTCACCGTGACCAGGAACTGGCCGATCAGCGTTTCCGGCAGCACCGCCCCCAGGCTCAGCACCCCGATGAGCATCACGCTGATGATCGACAGCACCCAGGGGCCAGAGCTGATCAGGCCGGCATACAGGTACGCACGCATCGTCGAGGTGTAGGAGTCCTTGGACAGGATCTTCCTCAGTTCAAAACCTATGCCTGCCATCTATGCGCTCTCCGTGCCTTCGCGGTACAGCTCGCGGTAACGGGCGAGCATCAGTTCTTCGGTGTAGTAACGCCGCACGCGCTCGAGCCCGACCGCCTGGGCGGCGTGCCAGCGCTGCGGATCGCGCAACAGGGAAAGGATGGCCCGCGAAGTGGCCTGGGGGTCGGCAATCGCCACCACCTCACCGGCCGTACCGAGCTGTCGATCCTCCTCGCTGGAGCCCTCGACCAGCTCGCGACAGGAGCCGACATCGCTGGTCACCACCGGCGTACCGGCCGCCCAGGCTTCCAGCACCACCAGCGGCTGCGCTTCGCTGATCGAGGTCAGCACCATCACGCCCAGCTGCGGGACGACCTCACGTACCTGGCGGAAACCGAGAAAGCGCACCTTGTCCTGCAGGCCGAGACTCGCCACCAGGCTGTGGCATTCGGCGGCATAGTCGGGGTCTTCCTCTTCCGGACCGACGATCCAGCCCTCGGCTTCCGGCATGACACTGACCACCCCGCGAATGGCGCGGATGAAGGTCTTGACGTCCTTGATCGGCACCACGCGCCCGACCAGCCCCGCGACCGCAGGTACGCCCTCGGGGCGGTTGGCCAGCGCCTGGTCCCAGCTGTCGAGATCGATGCCGTTGGGAATGACCCGGGTACGCTCGGCCGGCGCACCATCGCTGACCTGACGCAGGCGATTGCCTTCGTACAAGGCGATGATCGAATGTGCCGAGCGGTAGGTGATCAGGCCGATGCGCTCGAAGAAGCGGATCCACAGACGGCGAATGTAGCTGACCTCCGCGTCCAGACCGGTGCTCAGGCGCTCGTCCGGGCTCTCGGCGATCCAGCCCGCCTGGGCCAGATCGATCTTGCGCTCCTTGGTGTAGATGCCGTGCTCGCTGAGCAGGTAGTGGCAACCCCAGCGGCGCTGCAGCACGCTGCCGAGCAGGCCGGCATAGCCGGTGGAGATCGAATGCAGCATGCGCGCCCGCGGCAGGCTTCTGGAAACCTCGGCGAGCATGAACAGCGGCGCCTGCATGGAGCGCAAGGTCCAGAAGTAGTTGACGAACGAAGGGTCGGCGCAGTGCTGGGTGTAGCCATCGACGATGGCATCCCAGCTGGCCCGGCTCTGCAGAAACGCCTCACGGCCGATGCGTCCCACCGCCAGGGTATCGACGAACGCATCGCCCTGCTCGCTGCCCGGCTCGTCCGGGTAATGCAGGAAGCGGTGCACGTCCATCATCAGCTCGGCGAGTTCCGGCGTCGCCCGCGAGCTGGTCGCGGGCATGGCGCTCCAGGCGTCCTCGAGGAAGTGTTCCTGGATGTGCACGACGTTGTCAGGAATGGCGTAGTGGCGCTTGCCGTAGGCCTCTTTCTGGCCGCCGACGAACAGCACCGAGAAGGTCAGTTCCGGCAAGCCCAGAATCAGCTGGTTGATCCAGCTGGAAACGCCGCCACGCACGTATGGCCAAGTACCTTCGAGCAACAGGCAGACATCGACGCTCGGCACGTCGGGAACAGGAGTTTTCTCAGTCATAGCCAGTATCTTGCCAATGCCGCGAAGGGGGGACGTTGCAACATGTCGGCCGGCATGCTGGCCAGCATCTGCGGGATGTCGTCGTAACGCTGTCGGCGGAACGCGATCTCGGCCTGATAGGGCGCCAGCTGCGCGGGGCCCGTACCGGTCTGCGCCGCCTGCTCGAACTGCGCAGACGCTTCGTCCAGGTTGCCCAGCTCCATGGCAATCCGCCCGGCCAGCAGGTGCAGCTCGCCACTGGGCTCGCCTTGCAACGCGCTGCCGACATGGCTCCAGGCCTGCTGCAGCACGTGCTCGAGCACACTGCCCTGGGCCAGGCCGACGTAGGCCAACTCCCAGTACCAGCGCGCCAGCTGGCCATGCTGGGCAAACTTGCGGTCGGCCTTGGTGGTTTCCATGCTTGCCAGCGCCTGCTCGATACGCTGGTTGATGCGGCTTTCACGCTGGTCGAGCATGGAGTAGGCCAGCAGGCGCACGTCATCGGACGGATCGCGCAGCGCCAGCTTGAGAATCGGGATGGCTTCCTTACTGCGCATGCGCCGCGTGGCGAAGATCGCCGTCAGACGCTGGTCCGGGTCCGGTGCATGGCGCAACACGTCCTGCAGGCCGCCATCGTTGAACATCAGCTCACGCGTACGCTCCCGAGGACGAAAAGGCAGGTCGGGTACCGCTGTCGCTTCCCAGGGCTGGACCTTGCGCTTGCGCGGCAGGTAGAGCGCGGGGAACAGGGCCAGGGCCACACCGATCATGCCGATCAGCGGAATGAAGAACGACAGACTGAAGATGAACAGCGGGCTCCAGGGCAACGGAAAGCGATAGCGCCGAGGCAGCAACAGCCAGATACCGGCTGTCAGCATGGCGCTGCCCAGGCCATGGGCAGAGGCATACAGCAGCGCGGCCTGGTGTGCCGGCAGATCGCTGACCGCACTGGCCCAACTGCCCAGTTCGAGCAGCGCGGCGCCGCTAAACAGCCACTTGCTGATCATTCAGGGCACACTCGTTGAACAGGAAATGGCGCAGCGCATCACGCTCGGCGCCGCCTTCGAAGAGGAACTGATGGGTCTGCACGCCCAGTGACTCCAGCTCGCGTCCCTGGCCGAAGCGTTCGGCAAAGAGCTGTTTCAGACGCACCAGATAGCCTTTGGAGCCTTCACCCGAGGTCAGCGGCAGCAGCACCAGCACCAGGCGACTGCCGCGCCCGTTGATGACCTTCAGTTGCACGTCCAGGCCACGCTGACTGCTCTCGAGCAGACGCTGGACCTCCTCGCCATTGTCCTCGGCCAGCTCGAAGGCGAAGAGACTGGCAGGCAGGCCGTGGTCACGCGCATCGGTGAGCGAACGCTTGAGCAGCTGCGAATATTGCTGAGCATCGGCATCCGGTAGCTGCAGGGCCTGCGCATCGCTCATCAGCAGGTCGGCGATATGCCCGGCGAGGATGGCCAGCAGGCTGAAGCTGCGCTCATGGAACATGAAGAACGGCATTTGCTGAATGGCCAGCACCGCCAGGATGCGATCCTCGGTATCGATCAGCGGCACACAGGCCTGCAACACCGAGTGACGCACACCCTCGCCGCGGTCGAGCACCTCGGAGCGCACACTGACCAGCTCGCCACGCTCCAGACACTGTTTCAACAGGATGTCGTTGCCCTTGAGCTCGCCCATCTCGCCCAGCACGGCCAGCGGTTGTGGCGCGATACGCTGGTTGTCGATGACCCGATAAAGCCCCGCGATCCTCAGCGAACCGTACTGGCCGAGCAATGACAGCACCGTATCGGCCAGCGACTTCAGCGCGTCCTGATCCCCCGGCAGCGCACGCAATTGCTGGCGCAGGCCGAGCAGCGAGCTGCGCAGGCTCTGGTCGTTGCCCGCCACGCGTTGCTCCAGGCGATCATGGGAGATGCGCAGGATATGGTGGGAACGGGTGAACTCGTCGAGACGCAACTGGCGGTATTCGTTGGCCAGGCTCAGACGCTCCAGGCGCCGTTCCCAGATATCGCGGAACTCGCCGACCAGCATGCTGCACAGCAGCATGCCCACGATGAAGGAGGCGGGTGTATCGGCATACAACTCGTGCCCCGCGATGCGCAGCACGAATAGCGCGGCGATCAGCAGCGCCGCACTGAATAGCCCTTGCAGGAATCCGTAGCGCACGCCGAGCAGTATCGGTACCAGGATCATCCAGGGGAATGACGCTGCCACGAGCAGCGGGTCAGCCGGCGACAACCAGTAACCGAAACCGAGGGCCAGGAGCGTCAGCAGCGAAGTTTCCCACCAGGAAACGCGACCGCTGGCCCTTGGCGCAAGATTGAAATCCTTATGGGCAGACTGCATCGTTATCACTCGAAGTCGAGGTTACCTACCAGCTTGCGCAGAACCTTCTGGGCAGCACCCGCAACGCTCTCACGCGACCAGCCGGCACGTGCGCCGCTAGAGCTCCAGACCACACGCCCGGTAGCCGGCTCGAGAATCTGCAGGCTGATGCCGACTGCCGGCTCGCCGTCCAGGCCGTTCTTGTACTGCCACTCCTCCACGCTGCCGGTGATCACGTAAGCCAGCTTCTGCTCACGCGCCCAGGCCAGCGCCTGGCTCTGACGCTCACGGTCGTCCTGCAGCAGCAGGTCCTTCTGCGGTTGCTGCGGGTACATCAGCGGGGTTACGCCTTGTTCAGCCAGGATGCTGATCAGGATCTGCTCGGCGCGTTCGCCAGCCTGCGGCGCCTGCGCGAAGTTGACCAGCGGCGCGACGCCCCACGAGGCATCACGTGACAAGGTTGGACTACCACCGCCGCTGAAACTGGAGCAACCCGCGACGACCAGTGCAATGGCCACCAGGGCCAGGCAACGTATGCTTTGCATCTTCATTCCTCCTTTGAGAATCCTTGCTTAGCGCCCGAAACGGGTGCTGTAGGTAATACCGAGCGAACCACCGGGATCACCTTCCCCGCCTCTGGGCGCGGACTGGTAACCCAGGGTCATGGCCAGCTCGTCGTCGCCGAACAGTTCGACGCCGACGCCAACGTTAATGCCGTAGTTGAATTGCCGCTCCGTCCACTGCCAGCCAGCGACGGTGTCGATCATCCAGGTGAACTGCGGCCGGGTTCTGTTCAGGGCGCCAGGGAAGCCACGACGCCAGGTGCTGGCGACATAAAGCTGGCCATAGCGGCTCTGCAGCAGTTCGTCGCCCCGAATCGTCGCCTCGGGATCATCGTCGAACGGAATGTAGGCACCACCATTGGCACTGAGCAGATCATCGGCAACCGTGCTCTTCGCGCTGTTGCGCTGGTAGTCCACGCCGGAACGCAGCAACCAGGACGGGTCATCGAAGAACACCATGTGGCCCCATTCCAGCGATGCGCCTTGGCCGCTGCCAATGGCGTCGCCCTGCCTGGAACTATAGCGATTGTGCGTCAGCGACCAGGTCAACTGGTCACGCGCAGAGAAACCATGTTGCCCTCTGAGACGCACGCCATCGCGCGTGCCCAAAGCACGCAGCAGACCGGTGTCCTCGGCCTCGCGATGCCAGTCGAAGGCCAGCCCCAGTTCATCACGCGAGCTCAGGCGCCAGCTGCGCTCGATACCCAGGCCATGGCGGTCATCGTCGTCACGCAGGCTGCTGTCGACGATCAAGCGCAGGTCGCCATCATCCAACTTGCGGCGCGCTTCCAGCTTGACGTTGCGCTCGTTGCCGAGCACCGCGCTGTTCAGGTTCGAGCTGTTGTAGCGCCCCTGTTCGAGCTGCAGATCGGCATACCAGTCGTCACCCAGGTGACGGGCCACCTGCAGGCGCGGTCCCTTGAAGTCGAGGTCGCCGTAGTCCGTCTTGCGCCAGCCAAGTTGCAGGCCCTGCGGTGAGCTCTCGAGCATCCCGGTGGTCTGGTAGAGCAATTGCTGGCGAATCGAATCGGGTTGCTCATCGCCCTGACTGCTGAGCCCCGAGGCCAGTGCCTCACCCTCATGACCGAGACGCGAGAGTACTTCCACCGTATGCGCGGCATCGAGCCCGCCATGCTCGAGCAGGCGCTGCATCTGCGCGTGATTGTCGTTGCGCAGCGCCTGCTGGATCTCGTCATAGTTGCCGGCTTTCAGACCGCGTGCTGCGCCCCAGGCCAGCCAGTCGTCCTTCAGCGCCGACTGGTTACCAGCGTCGAGGCGCTCGAGGAAATGTTCGAACCATAGCTGCAACGTCGCCGGCTCGCCGTTCCACAGACGTTTGGCCTGTGCCAGTGAAGTCAGCGTACCCTGCGAACCAGCCAGCAGACGCAGGTACATGGCATAACCCTCGGGGGTCGAGGTGACACGCTGCAGATTGAAGTCACGCAGCAGCTGGCGGCGCAGACGCCAGGCCAGGTCCTCGTAGCCAGCGGCCTCGGCAGCATCGGCATAGGCCGCGAGCACCAGGCGATCGCTTGGATTGGACTTGAGGTGCTGACGGAACCAGCGCAAGGCTTCCTGGGTGTTGTTGAGCAACATGTAGCCGGTGGCATAGGGCAACCACAGCCGGCTGTCCGTGACGGCCAGGGCGCGCCATTCCGGCAACAGTTGCGCCAGCGAGTCCCGCTGCGCGTTGTCGATGTAGAACCACAGGATGCGTTGACGCACCAGATTGTCGTCGGGGAACAGTGCCAGGGCCTGTTTGTAGTAGGCCTGTGCCTGGTCGTAATTGCCGTCCTGGGAGGCCAGCGCGGCCCGGGCAATCCAGTACTGCGAATTGTCGCGTCCGCTGGGCGACTTCTCCGCGTCGGCCAGCAGCGATCTCAAGGTGTCCCAGTCACGCAACGTCTCGGCCAGTTGCAGCGCGACGATCAGACGCGTGACCCTGCCCGTGCGCTGCCAGCTATCGACCAGAATCTGTAGGGAACGTTTGGGATCGAGATCCCAGTACAGACGAATCAGGCGGTCCTCATCCTCCAGGCCCAGCGCCACGTTGAGGCTCAGCAGGTGATCGTACGAAGCGCGCACCTCCGCATCCTGTTCGAGCTCCCAGGCCAGATTGGCGCGCAGCTTCCAGAAATCGGGATCGTCGACCTCGGGAGAGTCGGCCGCCGTCAGTACCTGCCAGGCCTGGTCCGGCTCGAACAGATTCCAGTGCACCTTGGCCCAGCGGATACGCTCCTTGATCGTCAGCGGCCCGCGGGCAGCCAGGGCCTGCCACTGCTCGACCTCTTTCCTGAACTGCTGAGTGTTTTCCAGCAGCATGCGCAGGCGCTGACGCGCGAACAGATGGTTGGGATAGCGTTGCAGGTAGGCCCGCAGCCAGGCTTCAGCCTGCTCTGGAGTGCCTCGGGTTTCATGGCTGTAGACCAGGGTGTCGATTTCCACATCGCTCATCTGCCGATGCGCCTCGATAGTGGAAAGCGTCGCGATCACCTGATCGAAATCGAACAGTTGCAGGGCATAACGCCAGACCCGGTCACGCAGCTCCGGATCTTCACGTTGCGCCAGCATCTGCATCCAGTAACTCAGCGCCTGCTGGGTGTGCCCGGTCCACTCGGCCAGGCGCGCAACTTCCGCCACCATGTCATAGTCATCGGGCGTCAGCGCCAGCAGTTCAGGCGCTAACTGCCACGCCCGGTCGACCGCACCGGAGGCGAGGCTGAGGTGGAAATCGGCGGTCAGTGCACGCGGGTCATCCCTCTTCAGGCTAAGCCAGCGCTGAATGAAGGTCTCCGCCAGGTCATAACGGAGCCCACCCTGGGCAGCATCGACACCGGCTGCCAGCCAGTCGAGGGATGCCTGTTGCGCGTCGAGTTCGTCCAGGTGCTGAGCCAGCAGTTGCGCCGCCTGATCGGGATGACCCGCCGCAAGCAGGGCATCGAACGCTTCTCGCAGGTAGCCCATGCGCGCCTGCTGGTCGCTTTCTTCGGTCGCCAGCTGCTGGTAGATCTGCGCCGCGCCACTCTGGTCGTTATTGGCCAGACTCCAGATCGCCGCCTCGTCCAGCCAGTGCTTGCGCCGCTCGCTGTCGCGCTCGGCCAGCTCCCGGTACGCCACTACGGCGACATCCAGCCCGCCGATTTCCAGCGAGTAGCGCGCCAGGCGCTCCAGCATGCCATTGTCCAGATCGGCGATTTTCAGGCTACGCAGTTCGTCTACCAGCGCGGCACGCTGCTCGTCACTGATCCCCTCAGGGTCTGCCTGGGCACGCAACACATCGAGCATCGCCGAGTAGAAGGGGGTAACGGCCGGCAGGCGCCCCTGCAATTGTTCGAGGTACTCGCGAGCACGGGTGAAGTCACCGACCTGGATCAGCTGATCGATCAGGCGCAGCTTGAGCTTGTCGTCTTCCGGGTGAGCCTTGATCAGCAGTTCGGTATAGCTGATGGCGACGGCGTCCGGCGTATCGTCCGCGCTCGGCAGGAACACCTCCTCGCTCTTGTAGGACAGCGCCAGCAAGGCCACCACGAACCCGGCAACCAGCAGGATCATCCAGGGGTTGAGCAAGCGCGTACGCGGTACGTTCTTCTTAGTTGCAGACGAGTTGTGCATCGCTCACCTGCTTCATCGGCAATTCGAAATGCCATACGCCATTGTCATGCGTACCGCTGAACCGGCCGCCCCCCGCCGTCACGTGGCACGCTCCGGCCGAGCGCACGCTGAAACTGAGCGGGAACTCACCCTGGAAAGAGAACGTCACGCGCTTGTCATCCAGATAACGCCAGCCGGTCAGTGGAATATTGGCCTCTTCCAACGCAGGACGCGGGTCACGGGTCTCACGCAACGCCAGCACCGCATCGGCGCCGGTCAGGTGGACATAACGCCCCTGTGGTAGATCACGCACACCGGCAACCCCCTGGGAGCGAGCCAGATCAGGCCAGCCCAGAGAAGGATCGAGACGCAGCGTGCGCATGCCCACCAGGCCCTTGACCTGCCAGGTTCCGTCGCTGCGTCTGGCCAGGCTCGCGCGGTACAGCCCTTCGACCCGTTTGATGTAATCGCTCATCCACAACGACAGCGGCTGGCCATCGAGAATGGTCTGGTAGATCTGGCGCATGGCCCGGATGGAGGCCTGCTTGGTCCCCGAGTAGAAGTGGTAATAGAGGTGGAAGCCACGCAGGCGGCGCGGACTGTCAGTCAGTGCGAAGGTGTCCTGAACGTCACGGAAGCCGTAGTACGGCCCGGTCCACAGGTTGGTGTAGACGTTCTCGTTGATCACCGGGGCATATAAGTGCAGCCCGCCAGTGGTCGGTCGGATCAGCGGATAGAGCCCGGTCAGCGAGGGATAGGCCTTGGTCAGTACGGTGTTGCCGCCGTTGACGTTCGGCAGCCCGCTGTCGTAGGCCAGCTTGATGGTTTCGGCGCTGGGCATGGCATCGCCGGACCAGAAGATCATCTTCACCGGCTTCTTCGGGGTGGTCAGGCGCTGATTGATATAGTCACGCGCGCCAACGACCTCGCGCTGCATGTCCAGCGTCTTGTACCCCGGGATGGCCATCATGTAGCCGTACTCCGCCTCGAAGTTCTCCCGTTTCGTAGCCTTTTCCGGCTGCCAGAAGAACGGGTGACTGAAGGTATGACTGGCGACCTCGACCTTGGGGTTGGCGAATATCTCGCGGGCGATGGGTTCCAGCTCCCGCGAAAGATGCGGGTACATGCCGCGTGGGCCGACTTCGCCCTCGATCACCGACACCGAGGTCAGCAGCGGGTATGGCTTGATGAAGTCCTCCAGTACCTGGATACCCGAGTAAGGTGAGCCGGGGACTTCGGCGCGGGACACGAAGCCACCGCCATCCAGATGCACGGTGGCGATGCGGCGGCCGTTCTCCGTCGTGGTATCGGGACGCGGCAACGCCGGCAGCTTGAAGGCACGGGAAATGAAGGCAAAGGGATCGAGCACCCAGAGCCGATGATCGAGCCCCTCTTCGAACACATAAGGCGCCAACGCATAGCCGCCCCAGTCTCCGGTGGCCACCGGCACATAGACCCGGTCATCGCTCTGCAGGGAAAGCGCGGCCTGGGTACGCTCGGGGGCGGTCACGGTCAGCGGCGGGACATCCCGCGTGCGCAAGCGCAGCGGCGCTTCGAAGCCACCGACCAGAGCAGCGTCATGGGACAGCAGCACAGCATCCTGGCCGACCGGCTGCGAACGCGTGCGAATGCCCAGACGGTCCAGCAGGCTGTCGTTTTCGGTGGGCATCCCAGCCATAAAGGCGAGCGGTACCTGCTCATCGAGTCGCTGGCCCAACCAGTTCTCGAAGTAATCGCGATCCACTGGCGAGCCGCTGGTCATCCACACCACGATACCGGCGTAGAGCCCTTTCAGAGGACGTTGCGGCAACGTGGTGTCGGCCGGCCAATAGTCGACCCGGTAGCCCAGATACTCGAGCAAACCGCCCAGGTGCACGTGCCCCGGGTTATCTTCGAGCTCACCTTCGCGCGCATCGTAGACCAGGGCGATACGCCGAGGCTGGACTTCCACGCCGCCAACGCCAATGGCATCCAGCGCCGGGGACGTTACATAGGGAATGAAGCCCTCCTGCGTCAGGCGCGTAGCCAGCTTGCGTGCCTGTTCGCGCTGCTCGGGCGGCAGATACTCGATCGCCACCACCGGAACACCCTGTTTGCGCACCGCATCGAGGCGCGGCAACAACCAGTCACGATCCCCCTGCGAAACCTCCTTGTAACCACCGCCCGCGTCCCAACCCGCATAAATGGACTCGACGGCGACAGCGGAGGCAACGCCTGGCAGTTCCGGCAGCACCTCGAAACCACGGTTGAAGAACAACTTGAGTGTAGGTTCACGCCGATGCAGTTCGCTCAACAGGCTCTTGAGCGCCTCACGCTGGCTACCCTGAAGGTCCTGTGCTTGCAGCTGGAAACTGTCCAGCGTGTCGAGGAAAAGGCCCGTGTAACCCTGCTGGCGCAGGGTACTGGCGCGCTTGAAAAGATGTTCACGCCATACCGGCGAGGCCAGGTTCATGACCTGGCTGTTCCAGGCATCGTTGCGCACAACGCTGGTGGCCTCGCTCAAACCAGCCTGGGCAACATCACCGGCGAATTCGCCAATGGACAGGTAGGCGAAGACCTCACTGCCCTGCTTCTGGAGGTAAGCAAGATCGCCTGGCGAGACATGGTCCGGCTCGACGACCACCCACTCGAACTGCGACAACTCAGGCAGGGGCAACTGATCGGCGTACCAGAAGGCCACGCTGGCAGGCTGGGCAAATGGCGTAGAAGCGAAAAATGCTAAGGCCAGACCGAAAAGTCTGGCAATTCCCGTTGAGAACTTCACCTGCATAACCCACTGCACTGAAATAGCGCATGCGCGCTTACTGCTTGATAGAAGCCGATGATGATACTTCCCCCACAACGTCAGGAAACCGGCCCCAACAGACGGGAACCAAGGAGAAACTTGACATCAAAAAGCCTGCGCATTGAATCAACCGGCCCTTGATATGTCAATTTTTTGATCATTCGATGTACGCAAAATCGAACACCCCGAAAATCAGTCAAATTAACGGCGAAACCCGATGTGACGGACATCCCACTTGAGATAGCCCTTTGATATCAACAACAAAGGCGCACCACAAGCGGGCGCCAGAAACATGCCGAGAGGGCAAAAAATGAGCACACCACTGTTCGTTCCGCCGACGGACGGTAGCGGGCAACCTCAAGAACGCCCCCAAATGCAGCCTAGCAGGGCGCCGGCACATTGCCGGGAAGGCAGCGCCGGAGCACAAAAGCTCACACCGGCTCGCTGGCCTGCATCGACGCGCGCAGAGCGAAGGCCTGCTGGAAGGCGGTCAGGCGTGGATGCGCGGCGCGCCAGTCGAGGTCGGAAAAGCGAAAATCCAGATAGCCCAGGGCGCAGGCCACACCGATCTGCGCCAGGTCGAGCGGCCCCTGCAACTGCGCGGCCTGGCGCTCCAGCTCGGCCAGGGCGCGCTGCACCTTGCCCAACTGGCCATCCAGCCAGGCCGCCCACTGCAGTTGCTCCGGACGCACACCGCGCTCGTAACGCGCTAGCAGGGCCGCATCCATCAGTCCATCGGCCAGCGCGGCCAGGCGCAGCACTTGCCAGCGCGACACCCCCTCCGGCAGCAGCTTCTGGCCCTGATGCAGGGTATCGAGGTACTCGCAGATCACTCGGCTGTCGTACAGCGCCTCGCCCTCGCCGTTCAGTAGCACCGGAATCTTGCCCAGCGGATTGAGCGCATTGACCCGCTCGTTGAGCGTGGTCGGCAGTACGGCGGTGTCGAGCAACTCGATACGTTCCAGCAGGCCGGTCTCATGGGCGAGCACACGAACCTTGCGGGCGAAGGGTGAAGCGGCGGCGTAGATCAGTTGCATGCGCGTGTTCCTGTGTCAGGTTGTGAGGAGGCTGGTTGACGCCCCAGGCTGAGCGTCACGTCATCCAGCGCGAATATCCCATGGCCTCGCCGATGGGTAGTGCCGGTAGCTCACCGCGCATCAAGGCTGCAGGGCTTTCGGGTCTGATATCGCAGGCAGAGAAGCGAAATCCTTCATGACTGGACTGCTGATACGCTAGCCCCGACCATTGATCACATCAGCATTATTAGGATTACAAATAAAGAGGCGTTCCCGACACCACGGCCTGCAACCAAAGTCGCACCCCGCCGCGCCACGCGGATACGGCACAATCAGCCATCGCTGAAAAAGGACTGGCCGATGCTGATCGATGAAGAACTGACCCTGAAGAAGCTGGAGGTTTTCCTGGCCTTCATGCGCAGCGGTAATCTGGCGCGTGCCGCCAGCGAGCTGCAGACCAGCAACGTCAGCGTGCACCGCGCCATCCATTCGCTGGAAAGCGCGCTGCGCTGCCCACTGTTCAAGCACGAGGGGCGCAACCTGATTCCGCTGGAGAGCGCCTATGTGCTGGAAGAGAAAGCCCAGAAGCTGATCCACGACGCTCAGGAGATGGTGCGCCTGACGCGCGAGGCAGCCGGCTTCGGCGCCGAACGCTTCAAGCTCGGCGCGCTCTACTCGTTGACGGTGAAGACCGTGCCGCAACTGATCATGGGCCTGAAGCTGCGCCGTAGCGAGCTGAACATCGACCTGGTGCTCGGCTCCAACGTCGACCTGCTGTACAAGCTGAAAAATATGGAGCTGGACGCAATTCTCATCGCCCTAGACGACAGCATCAGCGACCCGGACTGCGAACAGCTGGCGCTGTTCTCCGACGACATCTTTCTCGCCGCGCCCAACGACTCGCCCTTCGCCGATCACCCCGAAGTCGACCTGGCCGACCTGCGCAACGACACCTTCATCACCCTGACCCAGGGTTACGCCACCTTCCGTGACGGCGAGCGGGTGTTCCAGCAGGCCGGCTTCGAGCCCAAGGTGGCGATGCAGGTCAAGGACATCTTCACCCTGCTCAGCATGGTCAGCTCAGGCGTCGGCTACGCCCTGCTGCCCGGGCGCGTGGCGGCGGTGTACGAAAACCGGGTGAAACTGATCCCGCTGCAGGCCAAGTACCACCTGCAGCAGCATATCGGCGTGGTCTTCCTCAAGGCCAAGGAGCGTGACCCGAACCTGCTGGCGCTGCTGGCCGAATGCCGGATGTATAGCCGGCAGTCGTAAAGCACCAGGCGGTCAGGCCGAGCGGGGCTTGCGCCAGGCCATTAACAGCGGGCGCAAGCCCAGCAGCAACACCAGGACGGTAAAGGCCAGCACGGTGGCGCTGATCGGCCGCTCGACAAAGGTCATGAAATCCCCACGCGACAGCAGCATGGCGCGGCGGAAGTGCTCCTCCATCATCGGCCCGAGGACGAAACCCAGCAGCAATGGCGCAGCAGGGAAACCAAGCACGCGCATGGCGTAGCCGAAGGCGCCGAACAGGGTCACCACCAGCACGTCGAAGGCGCTGTGGTTGACGCTGTAGGTGCCGATGCAGACGAACATCAGCACCGCCGGGAACAGCAGATGGTACGGCACCATCAGCAGGCGCACCCAGAGGCCGATCAGCGGCACGTTGAGGATCACCAACAGCAGGTTGCCGATCCAGAAGCTGATCACCAGGCCCCAGAACAGCGAAGGCTGGTCAGTCATCAATTGGGGGCCGGGGGCGATGCCGTGGATCATCAGCGCACCGAGCATCAGCGCCATGGTCGCACTGCCGGGGATGCCCAATGCCAGGGTGGGGATGAAGGCGGTCTGGTCGGCGGCGTTGTTGGCCGACTCCGGCGCGACGATGCCCTCGATGGCGCCCTTGCCGAAACGCTCCGGCTCGCGGGCCAGACGACGCTCGGTGGCATAGGCGAGAAATGCCGCGATGGACGGACCAGTGCCCGGCAGCGTGCCGAAGAACGAACCGATGCTCGAGCCCCGCAGCATCGGCCACCAGGAGCGCTTGAGATCGTCACGGGTGGGCTTCATCGCCGCCAGACGCAGGGATTTGCGATCGACCTGGCCGCCGTCGACCTTGCCGATGCTGGCGATCACCTCGGCGACACCGAACAGCCCCATGGCCAGCGCCACCAGGTTGATGCCGTCGGCCAGGTCGAGCACACCGAAGTCGAAGCGACGCGTGCCGGTATAGATGTCACTGCCGACAGTGCCAAAGAGGATGCCGAAGGCCACCATGATCAGGCCCTTGAGCAGCGAGCCGCCGGAAATGTTCGAGGCCGCCACCAGGCCTAGCAGCATCAACGCGAAGTACTCCGCCGAGGAGAAGCTCAGGGCGTAGTGGCTGATGGTCGAGGCCAGGCTCATCAGCAGGATGATGCCAAACGAACCGCCGAAGAACGACGCCACGGTGGTCATCAGCAGCGCCACGCCGCCGCGCCCTTGCTGCGCCATCGGGTAGCCGTCGAGGCAGGTTACCGCGCTGGACGGCGTGCCCGGCACGTTGAGCAGGATCGACGCCGTGCTGCCACCGTAGCTGGTGCCGTACCAGATGCCGGCGAGCATGATCAGCGCGGCGGTGGGCTCCAGGTGGAACGTCATCGGGAACAGCATGGAGATGGCCGCCAGCACGCCAATGCCCGGAATCACCCCGAGCAGGGTGCCCATGAACACTCCGACGAAACAATAGAACAGGTTGTACCAGGAGAAGGCGGTCTCCATGCCGATCAGCAGATTGTCAGCGAAGGACATTCCGGCACCTATCAGAACAGGTCGAAGTTCATATCCAGCGCAAGCTGGAAGATCAGGTAAGCGAGCAGCACCAGCGCGGCGCTGAGCAGCAACGCCTGTTTCGCGCGGGTCTTGCGATCGGCCATAGAGGAGATCAGCACCACGCCGAGCACGGCAGGGATAAGGCCGGAGTAGGTCACCGCCAGCGCGAAGAACGCGATGGCGCCGAGCACCAGCAGCGCCGGGCGCCACTGCACCGGCATGCCCTCGCGCAGCCCCGGACGCAGCCAGGCGAACAGGGTCAGCAACGCGCCGAGCACCGCCAGCACGCTGCCCATGGCCACCGGGAACATGCCCGGGCCCATGCGCTGAATGCTGCCGATGTTGTAGTGGTTGACCGCGTAAAGCGCGATCACCACGCCGAACACCGCAATCAGCAGGCCGCTGATCGCGTCCTGATAGTTACGCTGTGACATTGCGAATTCCTCGAAAGGCCGGGTGCTACACAGGCAGCCCCCGGCAGTTGCAGCTTTAGTTGACGGTGGCGCCGGAGACCTTGATCACCTCGCGCCAGCGCTCGATTTCCTCACCCAGCAAAGTGGTGAAGTAGGCGCTGTCTTCGTTGAGCACGGTGCTGCCCTCGGCTTCCATGGCTTTGCGCACCTTGTCCGAGCGCAGGGCCTCATTGATCACCTGATTGAGCTGGGCAACACGCTCGTCGGAGAGCCCGGCAGGGCCGACCACGGCTTTCCAGTCGGCGGTCTCGAAGCCGGCGAAGCCGCTCTCGGCCACTGTCGGCACGTCCGCCAGGATCGGGCTGCGCTGCGCCGAAGTCACGGCCAGCGGCCGCAGCGAGCCGGCGCGGATATGTGGCAGGACACTGGGCATGCTGCCGATGTAGATGTCGACCACGCCCCCCATCACGTCACTGATGGCCTGGGCGATGCCCGGGTACGGCACATGGGTCAGCTCGATGCCGGCCTTGCTCTGCAGCAGCTCCAGCGACAGGTGAGCCACGGTGCCCGAGCCCGGCGTGCCGAACAGCAGGCTGCCCGGCTCGGCCTTGGCATCGGCGAGGAAGCTGGGCAGATCCTTGATCGGCGAATCACTGCGGGTAACGATGACCATCGGCTGGGTGGAGATCACCGCAATCTGGCGGAAGTCCTTCAGCGGGTCGTAGGGAATGTCCTTGTACAGGCTGGGGTTGACCGCCAGGTTGGAGGTCTGGCCGATGGCCAGGCTGAGGCCATCGGCCTTGGCCCGGGCCAGCTGCGCCAGGCCGATGTTGCCGCCGGCGCCGGGACGGTTCTCGACCACGAAGGTCCAGCCGGTGCTTTCACCGATCTGCTGGGTCAGCTGACGCGCGGAGATGTCGGTGCCACCGCCAGGCGGGAACGGCACGATGAAACCGATGTTGCCCTGCGGATAATCATCCGCGTGAGCCGGGAGAGTCGACATGGCCAGGGCAACCAGGGCACTGGCGGTTAGCTTTCTTGTGATTTTGCCGATCATGGGGACGATCCTCGTTGGGGCTTCCTGATAGCCGCGGCACTGCTGCCTTGGCTCTTCTTCTCTACACAGTGGCGCCCCGCTAAACCCGGGGCGCCGTTTTGACGATCGGCAGGCAGGCCGATCAGGCAGTTGAACCGAAACAGGCGTGGGCCGGCCGGGCAGCAGCAGACACAAGCAGCGGCGCCAGGCAAAAGACGAATGAGGTGCGGAGCTGAAAACCTGGCGCAGTGGCGCCGAGGGGCAGGATGCAGGGACGCAGCCAGGCGCCCGGCAGGGAGATGCTTCGACTCATGGTGCGGACCTTGTTGTTCTACTTCACCAGGGGCAGGTCAGGCCTGCCGCGAATAGGCTGAAGCCTAACATATAGAAATGCCATTTCAATAATGCCATTTCAGCTTCACCCAGCTCACACCCTGAAAAATGCTGCAGAGTGCGTCACCACGCACTCAAACAGCGATAAATAGCTCTAAAAAGCACCGTAAACTGTGGGCTTTCTCGGCATGCTCTCAGCCGCAACCGCCTGAAGCGAGCCAAAGGCGAATCCAGTCGCGGGCTTTAAAATATACAAATAGAAATATCGTTCTATTAAATAAGATCTTAGAAACGATAGAGTCGCGCCGGATTGTCCACCAGGCAGGCCTGTAACTGACGCGCGTCCAGCTCGCGCTGCAGAAACGCCAGCATGTCCGCTGACTGCGGCAGCGGTTCGGCCGTCATCACATGCGGCCAGTCACTGCCCCACAGGCAGCGCTCGGTGTACTGCGTGAGCAGATGACGCAACGGAGCGGCGAGGTCGTCATACCGGCCAGGCTGACGACTGACACGGGTCGGCGCCAGCTTGACCCAGACCCGCCCGCTGTCGAGCAGGCGACTCAGGCCAGCGAGATCTGCAGTGCTGTCCGGAGCGATCTGGCCGAAGTGATCGAGCACCAGCGCCTGCCCTGCCGGCAGCTCGCCGAGCCTTGCCTGCAGCGCAGCGTAGCGCTGCGGCTCGGTATTCAGCTCGACATGCCAGCCCTGCTCGGCCGCCCGCGCAGCCAGCGCCGGCAGGCGTGGCAGGTCGTTGATACCGAGACGACTGCGATCCTGGATGCGGATCGCGCGCACGCCGGCAGCATCCAGCTCAGCGAGGTTCTGGCTGTGCTCGTCGATCATCGCCACGCCGCGCAACTCGATATCCGTGGTATTGCGCAGCACCTCGAGCAGATGGCTGTTATCGCTGCCATCGATCGACGCCTGCACCAGCACGGCACGGCCCATGCCTGCAACCTGCGCCTCCCGGCGAAACGCCTCGATGCTCTTGCGCGGCGGCCGGTAGCTGGCCTCGGCATAGACGCGATCCGGCGAAAACACATGAATGTGGCAATCGCACAGCGGCGCTGCAACGGGCGGACGCATGCTCAGGCTCCTCGAACGGCCTGGCGCCGGTGCTGCCAGGCGGCACCGAGCCCGCACAGCAGGGTCACCCCGAGCAGCGCCAGGACGATGGGCGAGTTGAGGAAGATGTCGGCACTGCCACCACCGGCCAGCAATGCCTGACGCAGGCTCTGCTCCAGCGACTGACCGAGGATCAGGCCAATCAGCAACGGCGGCAGCGGGAACCCGGCACGGCGCAAGGCGAAGCCGACACCACCGGCCGCGAGCATCACGCCGACATCGAACAGGCTGTTGTTCACCGAGTAGGCGCCGAACAGCGCGAGAATGGTGATCAACGGATAGAGGTGACGGGCCTGGATGCGGATTACGTGCACCGCGCCACGGAACATCGCCAGGCCGAAGATGATGCAGGGAATCGACAGCAGGATCAGCGCCAGGAAGATCGCATAGACTTCCACGCCGTGATCACGGAACAGGAACGGCCCCGGGGTCAGGCCCTGCAGCATGAAGGCGCCGAGGATCACCGCCGTCACCGCATCGCCGGGAATACCCAGCGCCAGCGTCGGCACCAGCGCCCCGCCAGTCACGGCATTGTTGGCCGCTTCCGGCGCGGCCACGCCCTCCGCCTCACCCTTGCCGAAGGCCTCCTTGCGTGGCGAACGCGAACGCGCCAGGTTGTAGCTGACGAAGGCCGGCACAGTCGAGCCAATGCCCGGCAGGATGCCGACGAAGGTGCCGATCAGCGACGACAGCAGCAGCGTGCTGCGCATCCGCCACATGGCCAGAAAGCCCACCTTGCCGCTATCCACCGAAACCGGCTCGACCGCCGCGCGCTCGCCACGGCGACGCTCGAATATCTGCTGCAACACCTCGGACATGGCGAACAGGCCGATCAACACCGGAATCAGCTGCAGACCATCCTCGGCAGAGAAACTGCCGAAGGTGAAGCGCGGCAGGCCTTCGATGGGATCGAGACCCACGATGCTGGCGGCGATACCGACCAGCACCATGATCGCCGAGTCGAGCTTCGAGCCACCACCGAACAGTACGATGATCGACAGCGCGAAGAACATCAGCGCGGCCATCTGCGCCGGGCCGAAATCCAGGGCGAAGGCGGCCAGCGGCTGCGCCAGCAGGATCAGCACCACACAGCTGAACAGATTGCCGAACACGCTGGAATACAGCGCCACGCGCAGCGCTTCGCCGGCGCGCCCCTGACGCGCCATGGGGTAACCATCGAGCACGGTGGCCGCCGAGGACGGCGTACCGGGCACATTGAGCAGGATGGCGGAGATCGAGCCGCCGAAGATAGCGCCCTGGTAGACCCCCAGTAGCAGGATGATCGCCGGAACCGGCGACATGCCGAAGGTCACCGGAATCAGCAGGGCGATGGCCATGGTCGGGCCGAGGCCCGGAATGGCGCCGATGATGATGCCGACGACGACACCGCAGACAGCCGCGACCAGCACCCATATGTCGAACAATGCGTAAAAGGCTTCGAGAAGCATGGCAGGCTCCGCCAGTCAGGGAAGGGGAATGTTCAGTGCGTAGCGCGCACCGAAGGTGACCAGCACGGCCACTGCCAACGGCAGCAGCACGCCTAGCAGCAGCCGCCGTTCGCCCAGCACCCAGGCCAGCAGCACACCGACCGCCGCCGCGCAAAGCAGAAAACCCAGCGCATCCATGGCCTGCACAGCGCCGGCGATCAGCAGGCCGATCAGCAGCACACGACCCCAGTGCCCCACCGGGCCGGGGGCATCCTCGACACTACTTCGCCGCAACCACAGACGCAGACCGGTGGCCAGCACCAGCAAGGCGAGAATCAGCCGTGGAAAGAAACGCGCATCCGGGCCACTGTCACCGAAATCGAACACCAGCACCTGGCTCTGCAGGGCCAGCAAGCCGGCCAGCGCCAGCAGCAGAATGGCCAGGGTAGCCAGGCTCTGCAGGCCGAAACGGCAGGGTTTGGCGGACGCACCGCCGGATAGCTTGGCACTCATCGCTTCAGCTCCTCGGCCAGGTTGCGGTAGACCAGCAGATTGCGCTCGATTACCTCGTCCATCTGCGCGCCGGACATGATTCGTACCGGCTGACTGAGCTTGTCCATGTCACGGGCGAAGGATTCCGACGCCGCCGCTTCGGCGAACGCTGCACGCAGACGCTCGACGCGCTCGGGCGGCACACCACGCGGCACCATCAGGCCGACGATGGAGGGAAATTCGATGGCATAGCCGGCCTCGGTCAGGGTCGGAATCTGCGGAAAATCCGGGTCGCGACTGTCGTCGAGCACACCCAGCAGACGCAGGCGCTCGCTCCTGACCATATCGCGGTAAGCCGGCACCAGAGCGATGTCGATATGCCCGCCGAGCAGCGCCGCGGTGACACTGGAAGCACTGCTGAAAGGCACGTGCTGCAGGTCCGCCTGGGCTTTGCGCGCCAGCGCAGTGAAGGTCAGGCGCGGACCACTCAGCGCCCCCGCCGTACCGTAGGTCAGGCGCTTGCCGGAAGCTGCCGCGCGGATCAGCTCATCCAGCGAGTGATAGGGGCTGTCGGCCCGCACCAGCACACCGTGATAGGGGCCGGAGTAATTCATCAGCGAGACGAAATCGGCAATCGGGTCATAGCCGACCGGACGCAGCGCCGGAGTCACGAACAGCGGCGACGAGGTGGTGGCGATCAGCGCGTAGCCATCGGGCTTGGCCGCTGCCAGCGCGCGCATGGCATTGATGCCACCGCCACCGGGGCGATTTTCCACCACCACCGGCTGGCCCAGCAACGGCTCGGCCAGAGCCGCCAGACGCCGGGCGGAAATATCCGTGGTACCACCCGCGCCGTAGGGCACGATCAGCGAAATGGCTCGGCTCGGATAGTCCGCTGCCTGCGCCATGGGCAGCAGCAGCGACATCAGCAGGGCAGTGGCAGCCAGAAGGCCATGGCGAAGTGCAACCTTCGCAAGCAGCGTTTTCATGAGCTTTCCCTTGTTTTTATTGTGGGAATAGCGAACACCGCACGCATGCGGCGCTCAGTGTGAAGCCGGGTGTCAGTTCGGGGCGCTAGCGAGCCAGCTCGGGCCAGCTTGTGTCAACGGCCCGCAGTGCCGCTCAGACCCCTGGCAGCAGGTGGCGGTTGACCACGCAGCGCGGCTCCAGCGCTTCGCCGGCCCAGTGGGCGACGATCTGCTGCACCGCAAGCAGGCCTACGCGATCCTGCGACGCCTGCGTGTTGGCCCCCACATGCGGGGTCGCCACCAGATTGCCCAGCGACCACAGCTCGCTGTCGGCTGCCGGCGGCTCCTGCTCGAAGGTATCCAGGCCGGCACCGCCGATCTCGCCGGCGCGCAGCGCGGCGGCCAGCGCCTGACTGTCGATCAGCTCACCACGCGCCGTGTTGACCAGAATGCTCTCGGGCTTCATCAGCTTGAGCTGCTCGGCGCCGATAAGGTGGCGGTTATCGGCGGTCAGCGGGCAGTGCAGGCTGATCACGTCGCACTCTTCGAGCAGGCGCTGGAAGTCGCTCTCGCGACTGACGTTGTCACGCTCAGGCAGATGCTTCAGGTAAGGATCGAAAATACGCACCTGCATCTTCAGCGGCGCGACCAGGTCGAGCAGGATCCCGCCAATCGAGCCCAGGCCGACCAGGCCCAGGGTCTTGCCGGACAGCTCCACGCCCTTGGCGGTGGCCTTGTCCCAGTGACCGGCGCGCATACGGCCGTCCAGCCAGGCCACCTGGCGGGCCACGGCGAACATCAGGGCGAAGGCATGCTCGGCCACCGACTGGGCATTGGCACCCAGGGCGATGGTCACCGGGATATTGCGTGCGGCTGCAGCCTGAATGTCGATGGTGTCGTAGCCCACACCATGCTTGGCGATGATCTTCAGATCGAGCGCAGCGTCGATCAGTTCGCGACCGAACTTGCCCTGACGGACGATGGCCGCACCCGGCTGCTCGCTGGCGATGATGGCGAGGAGCTCGTCGAGCGGCGCGTAAGGCCGGGTCGGAATGACCTTGACGCCCTGTTCGGCGGCGAAGGCCATGGCAGAAGGCGACAACGCCGGACCTGTAACCAGGATGCTTCGATTCATGGTGCGTACCTTGTTCTTTTATGTTCACCAACGGCGGGGCTACCCCACCGGAGCAGTAGGCAGACTACCATAAAGAAATGCCATTTCAAAAATAAGAAAAAGCAAAAGAAGGGCCCAGCAAAATCCCGACAAAAACGGGCAAAAACCCCAGGATCATGGCGAGGTCAGCGCAATTAAATATACAAAAAAAGAAACGCCATTTCGATAAATGACAAGGCGTATGGCCTGCCGACCCTAACTCAGCAAGGCCATGGGCCAGAGGGGCATTTCGCGGAGTATCCGCTTACTCATGGGCTGCACGCGGTCAGACAGACCGACGCACCACGACAGCTCAGCCGCCTTCAGCCCCAGGTGAAATCGACCTTGCAACCCAGGCTGCGAGCCAGATCGGCCGCTGCCTTGCAGAACGCCTCGCGCAGAATGCCGGCACGCTCCTCGGTGAGCCGGCTGGCAGGCCCGGAGATCATCAGCGCACCGACCATCTCATCACCCGCGCCGAAGATCGGCAGCGCCATGGCCGCCGCATGTGGGTCGGTGACCCCGCTGGAGTAGAACGGCTCGGTGAGGGTTCGCGCCTTGTCGATGCTGGTACGCAGCGCCTGGGCGCCGGCAGCATTGTCCATAGGCCGCATGTCGCCTGGCTGCAGGTGCAGACGCAGGCGATGCGGCGAGTTGACCCGATACTGGCACAGGCGATAGGCGCCATGGCGCACGTAGAGCGAGGCGGTTTCGCCGGTTTCGTCGGTCAGCGCCTGCAGCACCGGCATGACATGCCGCTCCAGGTCGAGGGCGTCCTGGTAGACGGCATTCAGGCGCATGACCTCGCTGGCCAGCTGGTAGCGCCCATCGGCCATGCGATTGATCAGACCGAAGGTTTCCAGCGATACCGTCAGGCGCATGATGGTGCTCTTGTTCAGGCCGGTGCGCTCGGCGAGCTCGACCAGCCCCAACGAAACATCACCCACCTGAAACGCGGTCAACACGGTCAGAACGCGGTCGGCCGAAGCGACGCCACTGACGGCCGGGCGAGGGCGTGTTTTGATCATCAAGAGTTCCTCATCGACAGACGATTTAGCAGTTTGCCGAGCATTATCGAGCCCCGACGACCGGATGCGCCACATTTGTAGCGCATGGCGTGAAGATGAGGCGCGCGGCGCCCCCTCCTGGCGACGGCACGATGACCTAGCGCAGGCCCCAGCCCGAGGCCATCGGCTGCCCCGCCACCGGCAGCTCGGCGCGCAGAATGGAGCCCGAGTCGGACTCGGTGATGTACAGCGTGCGCCCGTCGATACCGCCGAAGGCGCAATTGGTGGTGCCCAACCCCTTGGGCGAGCGCACCACCGCAATCGGAATGCCGAGGGCATCGTGCACCCAAACCAGGCCCATGCCGGTCTGACACACCACCACGCCGTTGTCGCGGGTCAGCGCCAGGCCGTCCGGCCCGGCGCGGCCGCCGGAGAACTGCAGAAACAGCCCAGCCTTGACCACCCGCTGGCTCTGCGACAGCGGCAGACGCCAGACCGCATTGGCGCGGGTCACCGCCACGTACAGGGTGTGCCCGCTGCTATCGAGCACTAGGCCATTGGGGCTCGGCACCTTGTCGATCAGGCAATCCAGGCGGCCGCTGTCCGGGTACCAGCGATAGACGCGGCCACTGGGGTCCTGCAGGCCGGTCTGCCCCTGATCGGTGAAATACAGCGCGCCATCAGGGCCGAAGTGCAGATCGTTGCAGCCCTTGAAGCCTTCGCTGTCGGCATCACCGAGCACGGTCTCGACCTGACCGCTGGCCGGGTCAAGGCTCATGATGCCGTTGCGGAAATCGGCGATGAAGATGCGCCCGCGAGCATCGATCTTCAGGCCGTTGGGCTGGCCGTCGTACTCGGCCATCAGTTCCACCTCACCACCCGGCGAGGCGCGGAAGATGCGCCCGAAGGGGATGTCGACGAACCACAGGTTGCCCTGCAGATCGAACGACGGCCCTTCGATAAAGCTGTCCACCGGTGCGCCGCGACGATTCTTGTCGGCCCAGTAGGAGCGCGCAGCGGGGCGGCGCAGCGCCGGCGGCAAACTGGTGAAGACTTCGGCCTCGATCAACAGCGGATCGGGATGGGGAAAGGCCATGCTATCAACCTCCAACGGTCAGATTGGGGAACCACAGCGCGATGTCGGGCAGCGCGATGAGCAGCAACAGGAAGGCCAGGATGATGATGAAATAGGGCAGCACGCCCATCACCACATCTTCCACCCTGGTGTCCTTGTCCGAACCGGCGACCACGAACAGGATCACCCCCAGCGGCGGGGTCAGCTGGCCCAGCTCCACCAGCACGACAACGAAGATGCCGAACCAGATCGGATCCACGCCCATGGCCATCAGCGTCGGTAAAATCACCGGAACGATGATGGCGATCATGCCCAGGCCTTCCATGAAGCAGCCGAGAATGGCGAACACCAGCATCAGGATCAGCAGCAGGCCGACCTTGGACAGACCAGCCTGCGCCACCCAGTCGACCATCTGTTCACCCACCCCGGACAGCGCGGTGGCGTAGGCGAAGATCATCGAGATGAACACGATGAACAGCACGTTGCCGCTCATCAGCAGGGTGCGCGACATGGCCGAGCGCAGCATGGCCAGATTCAGCCGACGGTACAGCGCGGCAATCAACATCGCGCCGACCACGCCCAGTGCCCCGGCCTCGGTCGGGGTGGCCAGGCCGCTGTAGATGCTGCCGAGGATCATCAGGATCAACAGGCCGAAGGGGAGCACGTCGCTCAATGCCTGCAGGTAATCGCGCAGCGAGCGCTGTTGCGTGTCGCGCGGCACCAGATCCTTGTTGAGCAGCGCACGCGCCATGATGAACAGGCTGTAGCAGGCGCCGAGCAGAATGCCCGGGATCAGACCGGCAGCGAACAGCTTGGCGATCGAGGTTTCGGTGAAAGTGGCGTAGATGATCATGGTGATCGACGGCGGGATGAGGATCCCCAGGATGCCGCCCGCCGCCAGCGAGCCGGCCACCAGACGCCGGTTGTAACCACGCGCCGACAGCGCCGGCAGCGCCACGGTGGACATGGCCGCCGCCGTCGGCGCGCTGCCGCCGGCCACGGCGGCGAATACGCCGCTACCCACGATGTTGGTGTGCAGCAGACCGCCGGGCAGGCGCTTCACGAACGGCGCGATGCCGTTGTACAGACGCCCGCTCAGGCCACTGGCGAGCAGGATCTCGGCCATCAGGATGAACAGTGGAATGGCAGCCAGGGTAAAGCTGTTGGCCGAACCCCAGCTGACCAGGCCGAGTGCCTTCCAGCCAGCAACGCCCTTGAACAGGAACAGGTAGATCAGCGCCGCCGCGCCGACCGCGAACTGCACCCACAGACCGCCGATGATCAGCACCAGCAGCACGATGAAAGCGATGGCAGCATCCATCATTCAGCCCTCTTGGTGCGCAGCGTGACGATCAGCTGTTCGATGATGAAGATGGCGATCATCGACAGGCCCAGCGGCACCAGCAGTTGCGGAATCCACAGCGGCGTCATCAGCGTGGTAGGGGCAACGTTGCCACGCGCATAGGAGCTCAGCACCAGCTTGCCGGTCTGCCAGATCAGCACCGCGCAAACGCCCAGCGAGATCAACTGGAACAGCAGGTTGAGCACGCGCTGCAGAGCTGCCGGCAGCGCATGCAGAACGAAGCCGACCTGGAACAGACTGTTGCTGCGCAGGCTGAGACTGGCGCCGAACAGGGTGAGGCCGACGACCAGGTAACCCGCCAGCTCTTCCATGACCTTCAGCGAGTAGCTGAAGAACGAGCGCGAAACAATCTCCGCGCACACCAGAAGCACCAGCGAGACCAGCGCCAGGCCGGTGGTGAAGCGCACCAGCGCGGCCACGCCATCGAATAGGCGGCCAGCCGAAACCGGCTGCCCTGTCTGCAGATCTACTTCGCTCATGGTCGGCTCCGGCTCTTACTTACCAAGGGCTTGCAGGACTTCGCCGAGAACCTTCTCGTATTGCGGGCCAGCGCCTTTGGCCCATTCACGCCAGAACGGCGCCAGCTTCTGCTGCGCGGCAGCGACGGTCGCGGCATCGACCTCGACGATCTTCATCCCGGCCTTGGCCTGGCTCTGCTTCTGCACTTCCTCGTCTTCGATGAAACCCTGGTCGATCTTGATGATTTCATCAGCGACGATGGCATCGAGCTTGGCGCGGGTGGCGTCGGACAGATCGTCGTAGGAATCCTGGTTGGCGATCAGCGCACTGAAGGCGTAGCTGACCGGCAGGCGGTAGTTGTTCGGCAGGAATTCGTGCCAGTTCTTCGCCCCACCCGCGCTGGCCGTCAGCACACCGTCGATCACCCCGCGCTCCAGAGCACTGGGCACGTCGGTGCCGGCCAGGGTGATCGCCGAACCACCGAAGGCCTCGACGAAGGCGCCCTGCTCCGGCGAGGTGACGCGAATCTTGCGCCCAGCCAGGTCGTCCAGGCCGTGCATCTCGAAACGCGTGAACAGGGTCTGCTGCGGGTAGCGGTAGCTGCCCAGATAGGCCACGCCCTGTTTGGCGAAACCCTCCTTGAGGTAAGGCTCCATGACCTTGTAGGCCTTGTCCCATTCCTCGGCGTTGTTGATCAGCATCGGCAGGTTGAGGATGCGCGCGATCTGCACGTTGCCGGAGAAGAACAGGTCCGCGGCGAAATCGACGATACCGTCACCGGCAGCCTGCGTGATATCGGTCGACGAAATCTGCAGGGTCTTGCCCAGGTGCAGGGTGATCGACAGGTCTCCGTCGGTATCCGCCTTGATGCGCTGGGAAATCCGCTCCATGCCCTGCACCGCGGCAGTGGTGGATACGGCGGAATAGGTATAGCCGGTCCAGTTGGCGGCGTGCGCCACAGCGGCAGCGGCGCTACCGATCAGTACCAGGCTGGAAAGCAGATAGCGTTTGGCGAATCCCATGATCAGTTCCTCGTGACAACGTCTGTATGGCCAGGGCCTGACGAGGTGCCAGAGCGCCGCGCAGAGCTGCGCGCCGTCCGCCAACCGCGAAAAGCCGTCTTGTTGTAATCGAACGGGGTCAGTGCCTTGCGCGATTGGCGCGGGGCGCGTGACTTCGCGGCAAGGGCGAGCGCGATGCGCAGGGCAACTCAGGGCTGACCATTCCCAGGCGGGCGGTGACAGCCCAAGACTGGTCAGCGGCGATGGGGGCGGAAAGTTCGGCGGACAGCCCATGGGGCCGGATCGCAGGGCGCTTGACGGCCGCTTCGGCGGCAAAGGCCATGGCAGATGGCGATAGCGCCGGGCTGGTGCCCAGGGTGCTTCGAGTCATGGTGCGTACCTTGTTCTTGTTGGTTCGTCTGCTTCCGGGAGGCAGCCCGGCGACGGTCAATCCAGACTAGCATAAAGAAATGGCATTTCAATAAGTGCTTTTTTCCTGACGACAATCGGCCATGCACAGGCCCTTCACCCGTGAGACGACCCAAAAACACCCAGATTGAACCAGCAATCGCCTGTGCGACTGTTGTATACCCGTACCTCTCAATGATATTTATGAAATGGCATTTCATAAAACCACATAACCATCATCGTCACGAGGTATCAATTCATGTCCATCGGATTCAGGGTCCTGCCTGCCGCTCGCAAAGTCAGCGCGGAGTGGGTCGAGCGTTTCCGCCACGTTCCTGTCGCCTGCGTCAGCGACTCGATGAACCGGATGACCGCCGGTGGCTCACGTCTGCGTCCGATGCATGGCGGCGGCGTCCTGGCCGGCCCGGCGCTGACGGTCAAGGCCCGTCCGGGTGACAACCTGATGCTGCACCATGCACTGGATATCGCCGAACCCGGCGACGTGGTGGTGGTCGACGCTGGCGGTGACCTGAGCAACGCCCTGATCGGCGAAATGATGGTGGCCTACGCCGCCACGCGCGGAGTTGCCGGCATCGTCATCAACGGGGCGATCCGTGATGCAGCAGCCATCCGCGCCGGTGACTTCCCCCTGTTCGCCGCCGGTATCACCCATCGCGGCCCGTACAAGGACGGCCCGGGTGAAATCAATGTACCGATCGCCATCGACGGCATGGTCATCGAGCCGGGCGATCTGCTGATCGGCGACGACGATGGCCTGCTGTGCGTGCCCTACGACGAAGTCGCCGGTGTGTATGAACGCGCCGACGCCAAGAACCGCGCGGAAATTGCGCAGCTCGAGCGCATCGCCGCCGGCCAGAACGACCGCAGATGGGTCATCGAATCGCTGCGTCAGAAGGGCTGCCAACTGCCCGAATAAGGTCGCCTGCCCCTGCCTGTACGCCTGGCACAGGCAGGGCGCGCCACGATGAGCGAATAAAAAAAGCCCGCCTTGAAGGCGGGCGAAGTGTCAGCCCAGAAGGCCGCGCATCAGAAAGTAGAGCAGGGATGGGCCGAGCAGGCAGCCCAGAGCGGTGTAGAACGCCGCGGTCAGGCAGCCATAAGGCACCAGCTTCGGATCGGTTGCCGCCAGGCCGCCGGCCACGCCACTGGAAGTCCCCATCAGACCGCCGAAGATCACCGCGCTGCGCGGATTGTCCAGGCCGATGTAGGGCGCGACGAAAGGCGTCGCCACCATCACCAGAATCGCCTTGATCAGCCCTGCGGCGATGGACAGTGCCATCACGTCGGAGCTGGCGCCGAGTGCTGCACCGGTAACCGGGCCGACGATGTAGGTCACCGCGCCGGTGCCGATGGTGGTCAGGCTGACCACGTCGGTGTAGCCGAAGGCCATGGCCACCGCCACACCGGCGATGAAGGACGAAAACACCCCGACGAACAAGGCCAGCACCCCGGCGACACCGGCGCGCTTGAGCTCCTCGACACTGACCCCGAAACCGGTGGCGACGATGGCGAAGTCCCGCAGCATGGCGCCGCCGAGCAGGCCGATGCCGGCGAACAGCGGGATATCCACCAGGCCCTTCTGCCCACCGGTATAGGCACCGCCGATATACGACAGCAACAACCCGAGCAGGATGGCGATGGCCGAGCCGTGCAAACGGCCCTTGGTGAACTTGTCGGAGATCCAGTAGGACACCCACATGGTGATGCCGATGATGGCGAAGCCGCTGAGCAGGCCGTAGCTGGTGACTACCTTGAGCAGAGATTCGTACATGCTGATCACCGTGGCGCTTTGGTCAGAGGGGAAGTGGCATCGGTTTCAGGCTTCTTTTGCCCGATCCGGCTGAGCACCGGCACCAGGGCGAAGCCAGCCACTACGGCGGCAGTCCCGGCGATGATCGCCATCGGCCCACCGCTGAGCGCGCCGTAGACGTTTTGCTGAGCTGCCATGGCGACCACGATGGGAATGTAGATGGCGCTCCAGAACTCCACGCCCTGTTCCGACTTGCCGACGAACAGGCCACGTTTTTTCAGGTAACTGCCGAGGAAGATAAGCAGCAGCATGGCGATGCCGACACCGCCGACATTGGCGGGCACGCCGATGAGTTGTCCCAGCAGTGAACCGATAAAGATTCCTGCCAGGGTGCAGAACGCCAGAAAGGCGACACCGTAGATGATCATTGTTGTTGTCCTCGTCTTACGTATCGAAGTTGTTGTTCTTGTGCTTCGGTAAACGCTACGGCTCAGCGGTCGCGGCTTACCTCCTGACGCAACATGGCGTCGAGTGTATCCAGACGAGCACCGCTGAAGGCGATGGCCTGGCCGGGTTCGAATACGCGGCGGGCGAGCCCAGTCAGCACGCCACCGGGCGGCAGTTCCAGGTGCAGGCCCACGCCGCGCTCATAGGCGGTGACCAGGGTGGCCTGCCAGTCGACGACGCGGCTCATGTTGCAGGCCAGGTCGTCGCGCAGGGCTTCAGGATCACGGATCAGGCGCGCCGAGCTGCTGCTCAGGTAGCGTACCTGCGGTGCCCGCAGCTCGACCTTGGCGAATGCTGACGCCAACTCCCGAGCCGGTGCATCGAGCAGTTCGCAGTGCGACGGCACGCTCATGGCCAGGCGTTTCGCCGCACCCGCCCCCAGCGCACGGGCACGTTCGGCGACGGCGGCCATGGCGGCCTCGCTGCCGGCGATCACCAGCTGGGTTTCGGCATTGATATTGGCCAGGTACACCGGGCCGTCGGCTTCGGCCAGCAGGCGCTCGATGCTGCTCTGGTCGAGGCCGAGGATGGCGGTCATGCCGTAGCCATCAGGATAAGCACGCTGCATCAGCTCGCCACGCAGGGCGACCAGGCGCACGGCATCGGCGTAGTCCAGCGCACCGGCTACCACCGCGGCGGCATAGGCACCGATGGACAGGCCGGCGACGTAGTCGGGGCGATGGCCGCGTTCGCTGAGCAGACGCGAAGCCGCCACACCGGCAATCAGCAGGCACAGTTGCACGGCGCGGGTAGCTTGCAGCGCTTCGGGCGAGTCCAACAGGCGCACGTCTTCACCCAGGGCGGCGCTGGCCTGCTCGATACAGGCCTGTACCACCGGGGTAGCGGGCAAGGCATGCAGCATGCCGGGCTGCTGCGCGCCCTGGCCGGGAAAGGCCCAGAGCGTGCTCACGCGGCCACCTGCTGCGATTGCCAAGGGTCGCTGACCAGCAGCGGGCCGTTCTGGGTTTTCAGCAAAACACGTGGCGCCTGGCCGGCCCACTCGCGCAGGGCCACGGCGCCATATGGGGTTTCCAGTTGCAGATCGATACGCCCCGGCGCGGCGTCCAGCAGCACGCACAATGTCCGCGCCTCGGCGCGAGAAAGCAGATCGGGCGCACGTAACGACAAGTCGAGATCGCTGTCCGGGTGCGCCGCCGTGATGCCGCTGGCCAGCTCGAAACCCAGGCTGCCGGTGACGCCCCAGGCCAGGCCCAGGGCATCCAGATGCGGCGCCAGCTGGCCCAGGGCGCGCAACGCCGGCCAGTGTGGCTGCGCGTGACTGCGCCAGCGTCCGGCCCGTGCCACCGCCTGCGGGCTGACCAGCCGGCTGATTTCGCTCACCCGCATCCAGCTGGCGTGCCGCTGTTCACGCGCAGCGCCACGGACACCCACCGCGACCCAGCCTGGCTCGGCCGGAGCACGGCGCACCACCACCGGCACATGCGCACCCAGGGCGGCGCGAGCCCAGGCCGGCGCCTCCTGCGGCAGTTGCTCGGGGCGTAGGCCCCAGAGCAGGTCATGTGGACGGGGGGTATGCATGATCGGCTCCTACCACTGCGCGCGCAGCAGTTCGCGCACTTGCGAAGACGCCGCGCGGTTGGCAGCGCCCAGGCGGTTACTCAGATCGCGCGGGCTGCCGGCGATATCGGCCAGGGCGCGGCCCAGGGCGTCCTGCACGCGGGCCAGATCAGCGCCGCTCGGCTGCGTCACCTGCTCCACATCGAGCACCTCCGAAAGCATCCCGAGCGAGGCGTAGTTGTCCAGGTCGTAGGCCATCGGCGGCACCGTGGCGGCCAGCGCTTCAAGCTCATCGACGCTGCGCAGGGTGATACGCGCGGCGGCGGCCTTGCCCATTGCATGCACCATCACCCCGGCGTCGCGCAGGGCGATCAGCCGATTGGCCTGGTAGCCGTGAGCGAGAAAGGCGCCGGACATGGCCTTGCCGACCAGCAAACCGATCACTGCATGCCCGGCCAGGCGAGCACGGGCATAAGCGTCCACCGCACCAGCCAGCGCCTGGTGGATGCCGTAGGCCTCCTCGCGGCGACCATAGGCCTGGCTCGGCACATCGACGATGGCGATCAGCGCGCGCTTGTGCACCTGGTCGCGGTCGGCTTCGATAGCCTCATCCACCGCCTGGGCCAAGCCCCAGCCTTCGAGCAGACCGACCTCGCCATTGCGGGCACGGGGAAAGGGATTGTCGGCATCGGCGATCACCGCCAGATAGCGCACCGCCTGACCGGCCAGTTCGCCATCGGCTACGCGCAGCGAGGCCGGCAAACCCTGTTGCGGCCGGGCATCGCCTGCCAGGGCCTGGAACCAGTGCAGGCCACGTTGTTCTTGGACTGTGCTCATGTTCATGCTCCCTGGTAGGCGCTGCGTACGGCAGCGGCATCGGCCTGGACGGCGGTGTCGACATCAGCCAGGCGCCGCAGGAACCAGGCGTGGCGACGGCTGCGCTCGATCTCCGGTTTGCCCTGGGCAAACAAACGGTGCAGCTCGCCGCGAATCGCCTCGACGTCATCGCCGACATAGCCGTCGACCAGGCCGCTGGCGTGGCGCTGCTCACCGCCGGTCAGGCTCCAGATAAAGGGACGGTCGCGCGAGTCGTACTCCTCGATGCCGGCTTCCTGTTCGATCACCTGGGGGCCGTTGAGCCCCAGGCGCGCCTCGCGGGTCACCAGCAGGTAGCTGCACAGCCCGGCGGCGATGGACATGCCGCCAAAGCAGCCGACCGGGCCGGCGACCAGACCGATCACCGGCTGGTACTGGCGCAGCTCGACGATGGCGGCCTGGATCTCGGCGATGGCCGCCAGGCCCAGGTTGGCTTCCTGCAGGCGCACGCCGCCGGTTTCCAGCAGCAGCACGGCGCGGGTCGGCGTGCCGCTCTTGTTGTCTTCAGCGGCCAGCTCCAGAGCTCCGGCGATCTTCGCCCCGCCCACTTCACCGAGGCTGCCGCCCTGGAAAGCGCCTTCGATGGCAATCACCACCGCAGGCGCGCCATCGATCAGCCCCTTGGCCACCACCACACCGTCATCGGCCTGGGGCACGATGCCCTGCTTGGGCAGCCAGGGCGACATCAGCCGGGCGAAGGGATCGAGCAGCTCACGGAAGCTGCCGTCATCAAGCAATGCACGGGCGCGCTCGCGGGCACCGAGTTCGGTAAAGCTGCGCTGCGCCAGCAGGCGCTGGATATTCTGCTCAGCCATGGTTCAGTTCCTCCAGGCCCTGTTCCAGGCGCAGGCGCACCACGCCCGGCGTGGCGCCGAAATCGTGGATGGCGATGTTCAGCGCCGGTACTGGTTGCTCAGCGAACATGCGCTCGAACAAGAGCTGCCAGCGCGGCGCGCTGCCGTTGACCGAGGTGACCACTTCGATAGCGAGGGTGCCGGCCTGGCCGGGTTCGAGCATCACTTCCAGGTCGCCGGAGCCGACGCAACCCACCAGCGCGCGGCCCTTGGCCGGTTGTCCGGCGGGGAATTGAAAAGACAGGGTTTCCATTTCACAGACTCCCAAGCTGCGCCGGCAGGCCATGCTGCAGGCGGTCGAGGAACAGGGTGGCGGCGAGCAGATCGGCCGCGCCGCCAGGCGAGGCGCGCAGGTGCAGCATGTCGCGTTCCAGATCACGCAGCAGGCGTCGACCGTCGAGGCTGGCGCAGCCGCCAGCGGCGAGCACCGCGCGGGCACCGCTCTGCATGCGGGTCAGCCCGGCCATACCGGCGCGATACAGCACGCAGGTGTCGGCCAGCTGGGTCATGATCGCCAGCAACGCGTCGAGGCGAGCGTTCTGCTCCCCTGCCCCGGCAGCGCGGCTGCGCGCCAGTTGCGGAAGCGCCTGCTGGATCACCGATGGGAAGCCCAGCTGCGCTTCTTCGCGCGCCCCATGCACACCGTACAGACGACAGACCTGGCCGCCATGGCTGTCGCCGGTGACGGGCGCCGCGCGGTCATTGAGCAGGGCCAGACGCGCGGCGCGCAGGGCTACTTGCTCCGCTGCCGACGCGCTGACGTCCAGCGCGGCGGCGCTGCTGAGCAACCCCAGCGCCCAGATCGCGCCGCGATGGGTGTTGACGCCGCCGGTGACGCGCAGCATCTCCACCTCGCCTTCGCGACCGATGCGGCCGACGTCTTCACGCAGCTGCAGATCGATCTCGCCACGTTGCTGTGCGGCCTCGGCCATGGCCTTGAAGCTGGGCCACAGGGCCAGCGCCGAGGCGTGCATCAGGCCCAGGTGCAGGTCAGTGTGGGCGCCGCTGCCACGCCGGTCGACCAGCCCCGGTTTGGGCGACAGGTCGGCCTCGTCGATCAGCGCGTCGACCGCCAGGTCGGCCAACCAATCGCTTAAAGAGAGCGTTGGCTGAATTGCAGTCAGTGCATTCATCACCAGCTCCTGAACTTGGCAGGCGGGTTGTACAGGCCGCCCGACCACTCGACCAGCTCGGCGATGCTCTTGGCCGCGAGCAGTTCACGGGTCGCATCGGTGCGGCGGATGCCGAGGTCTTCGGGCAGGGCGATCAGCCCTTCGCGGCGCATGCGTGCAGTCTCTTTCGGGTCATGGCGCAGGCCGATGGCGGTAACGCCGGCCACCGCCGCGATCATCGCCTGGCGCTCTTCCAGGGTGCGCGCCTTGTACAGGTAGGCGATGCCTTCCTCGGTGAGCAGGTGGGTGACGTCATCGCCGTAAATCATGATCGGCGCCAGCGGCATGCCGGCTTTCTTGGCCACGTCGACCGCATCGAGCTGCTCGACGAAGGTCGGTTTGCCGCCTTCCTGGAAGGTCTCGACCATCTGCACCACCAGCTTCTTGCCGCGCTCGAGCAGCGGCGCTTCGCTGTCGCCCGGGCGCATATCCAGCCAGGCGGGTGTCGAGTGACGCCGGCCACGCGGGTCATGACCCATGTTCGGCGCGCCGCCGAAGCCGGCCAGGCGCCCACGGGTCACGGTGGAAGAATGGCCATCGCCGTCCACCTGCAGGGTGGCGCCGATGAACAGGTCGACCGCGTACTGCCCGGCCAGCTGGCACATCATGCGGTTGGAACGCATCGATCCGTCACGGCCGGTGAAGAACACATCCGGGCGCTGGGCGATGTAGTTCTCCATGCCCAGTTCGGTGCCGAAGCAGTGCACGCTTTCCACCCAGCCGGTCTCGATGGCCGGGATCAGCGTCGGGTGCGGGTTGAGCGTCCAGTTGCGGCAGATCTTGCCCTTCAGCCCCAGCGATTCGCCGTAGGTGGGCAGGATCAGCTCGATGGCGGCGGTGTTGAAACCGATGCCGTGGTTGAGCGACTGCACGTTGTGTTTTTCGTAGATGCCGCGGATCGCCATCATCGCCATCAGCACGTGCACCGG
>Ga0070754_10000294_pt1 | contig 48111 bp, 68 predicted proteins | sample VirMetDEL_Sep_01_FD_75181 | JGI IMG/M metagenome (GOLD analysis project Ga0070754, IMG submission 75181) | Aqueous microbial communities from the Delaware River and Bay under freshwater to marine salinity gradient to study organic matter... | ecosystem: Environmental > Aquatic > Marine >...
TAAAGCCTAATTTATTTTCTGCTAGATCTGTATTTAAACACCGTCTTGGCTGACCGTCTGGCTTAGAACTATCAAAGAATATAGCCCCCTTAAATCCCATAAGATTTGCAATCATTTCTGCCAAGTCTATAATCTTAATTTCTCTACCAGTGCCAACATTGATTGGATCTGGCCCGACATCTTTTTCTATTGCCAGTTTGATAGCTTCTGCACAATCTGGAGCATACAAGAATTCCCTCGACGCTTCGCCTGTTCCCCATAGAGTAACATCTTCATTATTCTTAATCGCCTCGTGGAATTTCAATATAAGAGCAGGTATAACATGACTGGACGTTAAATTGAAATGGTCATAAGGCCCGTACATGTTTACAGGAATTAAATTAACTCCGTTAAATCCATATTGACAGTGATATGTCTCTACTAACTTCATCAAGGTTTTCTTAGCAATGCCGTATGGCGCATTAGTTTCTTCTGGATAGCCATTCCATAAATCTTCTTCTTTAAACGGCACCTGTGTGAACTTTGGGTACGCACAAACCGTTCCTAATAGAATGAACTTTTTGATATTGATTGTTCTAGCGGCCTCTATGAGATTCGCCCCCATGATTAGATTGTCATACATAAACTTACCGGGATTTTCTCTGTTGGCAAGAATGCCGCCAACGCTACCGGCTGCATGTACAATAACATCAGGTAAAAAATGGTCGAGTGCTTGATATACTTTTTGCTGATTTCTTAAATCCCAAAACTGAGACCCCGTACCACAAACTTCATAGTCTTGTTCTAATACTGGTTTCAGATTTTGCCCCAAAAAACCAGTTGCGCCTGTTAGTAATATTTTCATAGTACTTTCATAGCTCCAAAATCTTTTCCTAGGTAAACAGTTGAATGCTTTAATATCGTTAAGAGCGATGTAAAAAGATGCAATTCACCGTAGCGATGAGTGTCGTCACAGATTACCCACTTATCTTTAAAATTTCCAAATAAATCTAAGTGATTGAGTACTGGAGATCTATTTCCTTCCCCAATGGGTCCGTCGATCAAAACTGCGTCATATTCGTATTCTTCTGGAAGGTTTGATTTTAATACATCTACATCGTACCACCCATTTTTAATCGGGGCGTGTATATAGGTAGAATCAAAGGCTCCTACATACTGAGCGTTGTGTTCTATTGAGTACATTTTGTAGTGCTTAGATAGGTTTTGTGTGCTCCCAGCTCCAGACCCAAACTCTAAGAGAGACCCTTTTGGAACAATGTCGAGTATGAAACGATACAACTCTTCAGATATATTAGATCCTCCAAACATTAAATTTCCTCCAAGTATGTCTCTATATTCTTATACCAGTCTTTATGTTGCGAATAAGGTCTCGCTCCATGTGCTTCAAAATAATCTAAAGGGTTGTAATCATTTCCGCGCTCCACTCTATCAAGCCTGCCATGCAACTCGCCCTTGTAATTTTTATTATTATATTCGGACCTCTTGATCTTACACACATGTTCGTGCCCGCTTTTTTCTAACATTAGCTTCAGTAACGATTCGTCTGAGAAAAGAGAAAAGTGAGTTCTAATGTTACACTTGGATTCTGTTATTTCGTATAGACTTTCTATCCAATTTTTATAATCGAGACCTTTAGGGTTAACTATCTTCTCCCATACCAATTGATGTGCGCATGTTTTGTCCATTGGCCATTTTCCTATGTTTGGATGAGTGGAATATACTGGATGGTCGTATCCCCACTGTACCAACTCGTTCTTCTTTGCCCTGTCTAACACCTCAAAAAATCCGCCGTCGAGTGGTATCATATCTACATCCACCACTATACTGTGTCCATCTAATTGAGTAGCTAAATACATTCTTGTAATCTTAGCTTGAATTCCAGAATCTATATTGTTATCTCTTGGGAACGTAATATACGGATTCGGGTCTTCATCGTAGTTTCCCTCTATAACTCCAACCGTGGGTTCTATATTATAAAGTTTCGTCCAAGCACGACGAAATAAAGGTAAAACCTCTGTGTATTCTGGGCGATCATTGACAACTGTTATTATATTGTTTATTTTCATTTACACAACTCCAGTATTGTTTGTGCTCTATTTTTATACGTATGATAATTCTTTGCTAAATTGTATCCTTCCTTAGCGAGATCTTCTCGAAGGTGATCGTTTTCGAGTGCATATTTGGCTTTATTGATCATTTCCGTTGTGTTGCTGTAAGTAAGACAGTTTACTCCATCTTTTATTCCAAGTGGCCCATATGCTGGATGTGCAGAGGTTAAAAGCATTGTATGGCAACCCATTGTCTCGAAATTTCTATAGTTGACATCTACCCCAATATTAGCATTCCAATGCACCAGATAGGAATTGACTGCTTCAACCATATTCGGCCCGATAACAAATTCATCAAATCTAAACCGTGGAAAGTTAGCCTTCAACATATCAATGTAAGGCTTCCTATTTACAACATTGCCACAAAAACCAATTCCGTGGCTCTTGTAATACATCGTTTCTAATGGGTAAATAATAGTGTCGTCGTAGCAATTTGGAAGCCAACAATCCTTCTCTGCAAATATTGAGGAAGCATGTAGAACCTTGTCAAATCCATACTGTTCATAGACTCGCGACCCCTTGCAGTGTGCATCAATTGCCCAGATAAATTTTTTAGTGTGTATCCTACTTATGTCTGGCATCCAGTCCCAGTTTTCAATAGAAAACACTAGATCGAAGTGACTGAAGTATTGGTCATACATTCGCCGGTCTGGGTTTGGATCGAAACCATCGTGACCCTTACCCCAAATGTCTACTTTAGCACCATGATGCTCAAAACCACGCTTGAGACAAAAGCACTCTCTAAAATTTCTGTTTAGGTCATGGTGACCGTTTTCTTGTATAATTAAGATTTTCATTTGTTGTTATTCTCAAACATTCTGTGACATAAATAAATTAATTCAGGATTTATAGTATGTCTAAAGTAATAATGATAACAGCCAATATCGAATAAATCTGTGAGGTCTTGTGCTGATTTGCAGTTTATCCTTTTCGCGTCGTTTTGTAAAGCAACATTGTGATCTGACAGGAATTTGCCTATAGAAACGTCGTCCATTAAAACACGCCCATTGTATTCTAGTTCCGTCTTATTGTGAACGATAAGCTCTGCCACATCTCTGCTAATGATAAAACAAGACCCAGAGGCATATTTGATACCATCGTATACACCATTTATTCCATTGTAATATCCAACTCTTGGCTTGTTGGATAAAAATTCATTGAGCAGTGACGTATTGACATAGCTGCCACAATTCGGTCTAAAAAAGTAATCCACATCTGAAATTGTATTTAAACAAAATTCCATAGCAGATATAGTCTTCCTTAGTAGGTTTTCTCTTGATTCAATGGTGTTTACAACAATTTCATTATTATTTGTTAGCACAGCTTCGTTTGTTTCGACATCAGACACTAATGAAGGATTATGAGACTTGCCATACACTTTATAGATGTTTGATGCATACTTAGAATTGTCGATCCAAGTATCTTCACAAGCCTTGACCATATCATGGTAGCAGCGTGTACCCTCGCAATTGTCGGAGGCCAACATTAATCCTATTATCTTATTTCCAGTATTCATATATACCCTTACTTATTTCATATTGCATAACTTTTTGCTCTCTAACTGGCTCTTTGGATGCCCATGTAAACATTTCGCATATTAACTCTTCTAAGTCTGTACTGTCCGAAAAATCAAGCTCTTGTTTTGCTAGAGTGTGATCGCAATAGGCGTGTTTCACTTCGTGTCTAGCTTCTGCGGTTTTTTTACAAACTTTTATTCCACTCTTATTTGCTGCTAAACAAACCTTGTCTGCCAACTGGTTTATAGTGTAGAATTTGTCTGCTCCAATATTAAATGTACGCCCATTAAAATCATCTATTACCCTTTCAAGGGGTTCCATGTAATACTTTATGTCAGAAAAGGCTCTGGTCTGTTCACCGTCGCCATAAATTAGTATTGGTTCTCCAGAAAGGGCTTTTCTTATAAATATTCCAGCAACATTTCTGTATTTATCCCAAATGTTTTGACGAATCCCCATTACGTTGTGGGGTCTTATTATTGTGTACCTCAGTCCATGTTGTTCAGCGGCAACTTTAATATCTTGCTCTATAGCATATTTGGCAATGCCGTATGGGTCAATTGGACGGGGGTTCATTTGTTCATTAAAAGGTGAGGGTTGATCTCCATATACAGCCATTGAACTGGTGAATACCAATTTTACATCATGGTTGATGCAAGCGTTAATTATTTGTACTGAAGATAAGATGTTGTTTGTGTAGTTAAAATGCCTAATGAACGGTGACAGTCCCTCGGCTGCGTAAGCCGCAAAGTGAAAACATACTATTGGCTTTTCTTGCTCAAAAATATCGTTTAATTGAATTTTAGCCCCGAGAGGCCAAGATAAATTGAATTCATAAAATGAAAACTTATCTGACTCTTGTGTTGGTAGGTATTCTTTATACCCGCCGCTTAAATCGTCTATTCCTATTACTTTGTACCCCCTATTGATAAGATGTCTGCTAAAATGTGAGCCTAACAATCCAGCACACCCTGTTACTATTGCTGTTTTCATATGGTAAACTCCGGTTGGTTTAAATGATTATAAACTTGACCAACAAAATCCTGCGAGTCAATCCTTGATGTTGGAAATGGTTTCTTCTCAAAAAATTCGTCATGAACCATAGAGTTGTCTTTTACTATTGGGTAAACCGCCTCTCTCAAGAAATTTTGGTCCACTTGATACTTGTTGTGATATTCTTTGGTATCATAATCCTGAATCATACCTTTAATACCTTTCAGTAGCCCATTCCTACAACCCCACATCCCGCCAAGAATCTCTGTTTTGTGGTACGGGTGGTCTCTCATTATGTGAAAGTTCTTATCGCTAGCAAGCCACTCATCGACAGCAGCCCTTTCTCTAAGGCTAAGGCGAGAATCTGTATCTCTAGAAATCATTATGTCTGCATTTTCAGCGGCAAAGAATCTCCAGAACATACCGTTCCAATCTGCCCCACCCATCTCAATAACCTCTGATTTGAGATCAAGTAATTTAGATTTGATTTCATCCGTAACATCTTCTCCGGTATAAAACCTACACGTCCAACTTGGATAAATTTCTGGGCCTAACTCGGCATTTCTAATTGCACCAATTGTATATTTGGGATCTTGTCCCCACAAGCTAAATGATATGATTTTAGTCATCTGTTATCCTGCATTTGGGAAACCCTCTTTTCTCTCTTTCTTTAAAAACTACGCCGTCTCTACTAGAAAAATATAATGTTTTCTTGGCAGCGTAATCATAGTCTCCAGAGTTACTATTCCCCTTTTCTCCATAATGCTCATGTTTAATAATCACGTTATCAATATATGCCACCTTGCCAAGTCTATGCACTTCTTGTGTAAATTCATTATCACAATATAGACTTTTATAATCCGGGTGGTAGATATATCCAAAGTGGTCATATAATTTTCTACCCAGAATTGACAGAGTAATCAGGTTATTTTGAGTATAGCCATCATTGAAATGAGTACAACCATCAAGGTTTGGAAAGTGCTTAGTCATAGCCAAAGCTATCTCATCATCCCAGCCATAGTCTTGCGGTATCATATCATCAGAAGCGCACACAACAATATCAAAATCAAAATGACAATCTTCTATGTGCGCATTAATAGAACCTATTTTGTTAGTATTTCTATCAAAGTTTATTTGTCCATCTAAATAGTGATACCCATAGATTAGATCAGCTATTTGCCGCTTGATATGAGATGAATTCATTGTATCGTCATCTACATCACAATTCACATTAAAAAATATCGAATGCTTAGAGCTTGCTAGATCTGTATATTTATGTAAACACTTTAGGAATTTTGTCGGCCTAGCTAGCGTTGGAAATTGCACTAAAATTTTCATCATATACTTCCTATCATTTGTTCAAACACATTATTATTGATATCTACGCCGAGTTTAGATAGCAGTCTTTGTGTCCGACTAATACAGGTATGCTTAGGTTTAATTTGTTCCTGTATATTCCCGGTCTTAAATATTCCAGTGATGATCTTTGACATTTTTTTCTGATCATCTGATAGTAGTCTCACATTGTCATTCACAAACATTGCGTCGAATACCAGTTGGGAGAATATGTTTTCTGGATTACCAAAGAAACAAATCTCCTTATACTTATTATATAATGCTCCTAAAGTAGCTACGTTTCCTTCAAAATCAAATTTATCACTTTGGTATAGTCCTGTCATATGATATGTTCTATGCCAGTCTAAATTATTCTCATAACTATAATCTAAATCTTTGTTCGTATATATTCTAATTGCGTCTAGTGTAAAATCAAGACTGTTATCTCTTGGTATAAATAAATCGGCACCCGGAAGAATGTTATGTGATTTAAAATCTTTTAGTTTTGCTTCTGGTACAGAGTCCGGAGTGTTTGTGAACACAAAGGGAACCTTTATCTTTCTGTCAATCAGTATTGTATTCAGTGTATTTGATTGACTTTCATTAAGCCCTGTAACATTTAAGACTGTATCCGTTTTAGAATGTGATAAATATTCAATAATATCTGATGTTAGATGATTATGTCCAGCAATAAATACATCGGGCTTAAATCTATCAAATATATCATAAGTGCTTATTTGATTCTGATTCCATAAGACGGCCTCAATTCCAATGGTTTTCATTGTCTGTTGAAAATAAATAGCCTCCGTGCTATTTCTTGACGAGTAGTTTTGTACAAGCACTTTCATTTGTCTAACCTCATAAGTGATTTTATGTTATGTATTTTATACGTTTTAGTCTTTGCTATTTCTACATCCTTGACTTTTACTTCTTCTATCATTCTACCAATGGCTTCAAACAAAAACCTATTTTTAAATTCAATAGAGCTTATCATATTATGAAATAGACGTATATCATTTTCACCGTATAAATAAAATGAATCGAGCCACTTTTTACTTTTTAAACCGAGGGATATATTTTGTATTACCTTATTATGACTAACAACTCCGATTTCAAAATCGTCTAGCTTTCTGCTTTCCTGAGTCAGTAGACAGGTTTTATTCCAATCTATTTCAGATAAATGCTGTGGAGTCACCAACAAGCTACCGTTCATTATGAAAATTCTATTGTTAACTGTATTGTTGAGTGCGATTCTAGCACTTTCACAGCAATTAGAATTCTCGTATACTTGATTCTCTACAATTCTAATGTTTACATTTTTAAATTTACTTTTTACAAAATCAAAAACTTTCTTAGAGTCATATCCGCAACATATAATAATCTCAAAGTTAGAGAATACAGCCTTTATAGCTTCTACTTGTCTTTCTATTAAGGATTTACCATTGATGTCAACTAATGGAATTGCCCCTTTAGATTTCATCCTGTATCCGTGGTTTTCACTTAGCAGAATGAATGTCACTAAAAAATCTTTACCTTCTCCCTTAATTCTAGGTGAAGTAATGAAGTCTTTACTTTTCCTCATTACAACTCCTATAGCTCAAGGTGCATTCCATTTTCTTGACATCTTTTTTTAACAGATTCAAACATGACTTGAAAATCGTTAAACTTTAGATACTCACTACTGGCAACGTGTCTCATTATAAAGTTTGTTTCGCCAAATAGGCATCGCTGTGAAAATGTAATATATTTCTTCATTAATGAGTTTAGATGATCATTAATTCTATCAAGCGTGCTACTTGCTATAACAGCACCACTTTCGCAAAATGCAAAGTAATGATAATTTCTACATTTGTTAAATGCGTCAAAATCTACTACTTCGTTAGTGCTATATGGAGCATTACATACTAATTCTATTTGATATCCCTTAGCCTTTGTTTCTTCTACTATTCTGACAAACTCGTAGAGGTTCTCTCTTTTTCCTTTAGTAGTTATTATAATTTTAATCTTTTTTGGGTCATATTCAGATCCAACAATAGAATCAACAGTTTGTTGTACCTTGTCGTGAGTTGCCTCATTATCATATATGATAATACCAAAAGATATCTCTACTTCTTTATACGCTTTTTCAAGATATACATTTTCTCGTTCTAGTAGGTCGGCGGATTTTGCCTCATTATAATGTTTCCACTTTTCATCTCTAAATAGGTTACATAGTGAATTCACTGTATAATAAGACGCATCGTCATCTGTAGTTTTGACTACTTTTGTGCCCGCATTTCTAAATCCGTGGATGCGATTAGCAAGGCAACCTATTTGATCTTCCGAACCGTCTCTTTTCATTGAAAATACACAGTGCTTACAATGTGTAGTCGGTCTATTTCCTGACACACTTCACCTCGCAATGTATTCCGTTAATTGTTGTAGTTTCTAGTTCTAGCCCCATTGACTTCATTAACTCACACAGCTTATTAAAATTTAACATTGATTGATTAGTCTTAATAATACTCATAGCTTGATCTTCTGGAATACCCTGATTTAATACGCTTTTAACAAATAGGCGTAACTCAGTTCCTCCGACTGTAATTCTTCCGTTTACTCTTAGCTTACCAACTAGAGCCGCAACAGACTGTTGTATAAATTCATTAGGGATAGCGTCTAGAACATCGTTGGCAAAAATTTCTTCAGATGAATTATTAGAAACATCATCTAAACCCAAGAAGTTTCCATTAAGAAACTCTATTTTTTTATATCCTTCAATACTTGTGTCGCCCTGTTTAACTACGTGTAGTTTCATTTTTTAGCTCCGTATGCCTTGTCAAAGATATTGTTCCAGTTGTTTATAAACTGTTCTTCTGAGAACTTATCAAGAATCGTTTGTCTTGCATTTTTACCCATAGATACCGCTGCGTCTGGATGATCTAGCAGCCACTGTATGTGAGTTTTTAATTGTTCTTCATCGTTAGATATAAACCCATTAACACCGTCTTCTATAATCTCTGGTATCATGCAAGTCGCCGTGCTAACTACTGCACAGCCACAAGCCATAGCTTCCAGTAGGCATGTTGGCACTGGACTAACTGTCGATGTATTAAGAAATATTAGTGACTTTTGATATTCTTGCGATAACCCTTCTGATCCACTGGCAGGTTCTGATAGACCCGGAGAATTACCAATCAGTTTAACTTTGTCCTTAAACGACTCGGTAATGCGACACCAGCCACTATAATTGCAGCAATAATCACGGTTCTGAAAATCATTTACGACACTAAGTATTCTATGCTCACGTTCATCGCTTGATGTGGTAAATAATTCAGTGTCTACCGAGTGATGAACTACCTCATGCTGCTCATCTGCCATTCCCCATGTGTTTACAGAATACTCAGATATAAATACATTAATATCTCCAACAAGCTGTCTCATATGAAAAAATTGCTCATTTGGCCAGCTTGGAATTGGTAGTGTATGTTCAAGCGATACAATAGGAAGTCTTAGAATCCTATTGATTTGATGAGCGGCCTGTATTTGGCCAAACTTACTTTGCGCTAAAATAAAATCAAAGTCTAAACTGTTATATATTGAGTTTGGAGGAAGGGTATAGTAATTTTTGGGCTGCTTACCATACGTAACGTCCCACTGTTTACATCCATCGTATCTAAAGGCATAAAAATTGTGATTAGTTTTAGCTAGCTGAGTTTGATACCTTTCATGCGTATCAAATGTAAGAATATTATATGTCTTTTTCTTACAAATACTTTTACTAATAATGGATGCAGTTTGATTACTCATTAAGTAAACCCTTCATTAGATTGCCAATATTTTCATAAGAGAACTTTTTAGCTTGTTTGAGTCCACTTATTTTCTTTTCTCTTTTCTTGTCCCATTTGTCATAATAATGTCTCATTGTATGTCTCAATTCCATATCACATGGATTGAACCAGTATTCTCTGCCTGTGAATATATCTGGAAATGCAGCATCTGAGCACTGACATGTCGCGTATGATCCTTTTACGCACTTTCCAGTCAGCGTGTCGTCTTTATCTATAAAATCTCTAGGACCACCAAAATCTGAACAAATAGGTGTATTTCCAAAAGCCATCGCTTCAAACGAAGGAATAGACCACGCTTCACCGTGTGATGGACATAAGAAGCAGTCGCAATGTTGGTGTAGTGCATAGATTTTATCTGGAGGGACATCTTCTGATATAATAATATCCTTATGATATTCAGATATATCCCTATACATTCTCAGTGAGTTTTTAATGATTGAAATTTTTTGATCCATAATCTGCTGCACCTGTTCAGAATTATGTCCAAACTTTTTCACTTTTAGCACGAGTGACACTGGCTCAGATTTGTCAAACTCAGCATGAAAACAGCGGATAGCAGCGTCAATATTCTTACGGTCATTTAAATCTCCAATGTAATAAAATTTAAACTTACCTTTAGTTTGTGGGATATTTAAATCTTCATATTTTCTTGTATAGTTTTCCATGTTAAACGTGTGTGGAACTACCTTAACTGGTATACCGATTCCATCATTTGCTAAAAACCAAGCACTTTGCTCATTTGGAACCCACACTTCGTCCATCTGTTGTAATTGGTTAAACCATGCTAGGTGTTTAATACTTGTAGATTCAGATGCAAGATATGCGATATTCTTTTTAAACTTTGAAGAACCTACCAGATGGTGAGGCAATACATGCTGAATGCAGACATCGCAATCTTCGCTGGATTTGTTTTCAAGCTCTTTAATCTTTGCTGGAACATCATTGTCTGATGTTAGTGTAACATGTCTTGCTACAACGTCTACACCGGCTTTATCAAGGGCGAGCATGTTATCCTGTGCAGCCTGAGACCACCCTCCGCGCTCTCTATAGTGTGATATGTATAATACTTTCATTAGTTACCTCAAAAATAATGAATCGCCAGAAATTCCTCAACAAGTAACATATTAGTTACCCCTCATGCTTTTTACTTTTTCAATTCTCATTCGTTCCCATTGATTTCTTCTTTCGCACATACCTTTTAAATTATTATAAGCCATTTGTAGATCGAATGGCTGTCTTGTTTGCGGACTATCAAAAGCTGCTGAAGATTCGTTAAAATACATACCACCAGTCATAGATGTGGTGGTTTTATACATGAGGTCGCGTGTTAACCTCATCTCAAAAAATGTGCCTATCTTTTCAGGCTCACCTAGCACTTTAACAATTAGCCATTTAGCCAGATCTGAGTGGTCTACATTTTCTGGTATATTTTGAGGAAATGGATCTGGTTGATGTATACGTGGTTGAGCAGCCCACGTTTGATCTATAGGTAGAATATCAAAGCTATCGAAGTAATCTTCCCATTTTTTTCCACTCAAGTGCCACTGAAAGTGTTTTTCAAAATTCTCTCGTGTCCACTTGCCTTCTTTAGCTCGATCTTCATCATCCCTGTTTTCAAAAAAGTCTAAAAACAGCTTAGCTGCTGCATCGTTATCTGGAACTGCACGTAAGCATCCAGTTTCTAGTTCTTTATATAGAGCCGCTGGTTTAATTGGATATCCGTCTAGCTTGCGAATTTCACTTTCCATTGCTGAATAATCAGTGCCACACACTGGTATTCCACAGGCGGCTGCTTCTACATACGGAAGCCCAAAACCCTCACAATTGGCATATTGAGTGTAGAGATCAAAAAGGTTTACAATAGAAGATAAATCTTCATATGATGCACCATTCTTTACATTAGATAACGTAGCGCACCACTTTCCAGTGAATGGAGATTGTGCAACAGCCCCTTTAAATAATGACGGAAATGGCTTATTGGTTTCATTACATATATATGTAAATAAAACATGTGATGCTAGTTCATTTTCCTGTAGTAATTCAGGAATGTCCCAACCAAGATCCGGATAGCTGGTGTGGCAATATAAATAATAATCTTTACTTTTAGCTTGGTCTAGGAACTTTTTAAAAGCAATAAAAAGATCCGGGTACAATTTACGGCGTTGGTTACGCATTACCGTACCAATAATTTTGTACCGAGGATCTATTCCAAACTTTTGCTTATGAGCTATTTTGTCTTCTATCGGATGGTAGGCTGGGTGGGCAGACGGTGGAGCACTTCCTAGATAATTAATCTTTCCTCCTGATTGGTCCGTCAAGACACCACCCGCCCAATCCGAATATGTAAAACAGGCGTCGGCGCTAGCATATGTAGCAACCCATTGTCTAGCCTGTGGACGAGCATCTACTGTGGGCATAATGGCCCACTTAAAATAAGGTCTATATGGAGATCTTTCTGCAAAATCTAACATCCAAAAGTCGCGTATGTCGCATACAACATCTGGCATAAAATCTAGACATACATGTTCAAATATCCATTCACCAAATTGGTTTGTACCCCTTGAATCATATGCCTGCATTTCTTCTTGTGACGCTTTTGGTTCACAGTCTCTATTGGGCATAACACCGTAATATTTCCACGGTATATTTGCTGCTCGCGGGTCGTTACGTTGTCCGTAAGATGACATTTCTGCAATCTCATACTTGTCAGTAGAGTGCAGATAATTAAGAATTTCTCGTGTGTATGTAGCATATCCAGTATTTAAGAATGTAGCTTCGCTACAGAAAAGTATACGCTTTTTTCGCATTTTAGTCCTTTTCAGGTTGGCAAATGTCAAATTCGTTGACTCTGAAAATAACAGAGCAGTCATCGGATGACACGTTTCTAGCGGAGCAGTAGACGGTCATTTTAGTACCCTTATCTACTAGCTTTTCAATAGTTTCAGCACCTGTATGCCATGCTTCAAGATTAATAAAAGTAGGAATTCTGGTTTTTTCACCTGTAGCCTTAGATCTTCTATAGGTATAGGAGACCAATGTAAATTCAACAACGCTAACGCCGCCTTCAACCGAGAGTTCCGGCTTATCTGTCACAAAGCCGGTAAAAGTGCAAACATTCATTATGACCCCTCAATAATAGGCAATGTAAGAAAAGCAGCTTGGAGTATGCTTTTGAATCCGGGCTAACCCTAATACCAGACTGAACCCCACGCTGCTGTAATATTTAACAACACCTATTATAGTGTCAAAACTCAAAAAATCCAATTAAATCTCATGAATTTTTTCAATAATAAACGAATTATCACCCTTTTTGACTTCCCCGCAGAATAAAAGGTTGTTACCCTCGTATAGCATATATTCATATTTCTGTCTAGTTTCCGGAAAGACTACAACACTATCAAGCATACAAGTCTCATCTTCAATTGTCAAGAAACACATGAGTTGCCCCGGATTCTTTCCGTTCTTAGTCTTGACAGTATTGATACGAATAATATTACCAGCCACACATAGATTGCCGCCATATTTACCATCAACAATTTCTTTACACGTTGTAGTAGCAGCCGAGGTATCAGCCGCGTCTATTCTTGATAGAGAAACGGGACACCCTAAAAACTTAATTTCCTGATCAATAATCCAAGATGGATCATCATCAAGGCTAAATGGTGGATTGTCAATCATTTCGATTTCATTTTGAATTGTTTGACTGCGTGCAACCGTGCTCGTGCCGCCGCCTTGTTTTTTAGTGGGGGCAATATCTGTAAAACAATCTTTTAGACTAACCCATTCTTTAGCGGAATAATTATTGTTAACCCATTCTTGTTCTTTTTTAGTCAGGATGCGGAAAATCTCATACTCATATAATGCTTTATTTCTAGATACTCCAGTAGACTTTGTACTGAAGAAACCTATAGATGCTAGGGCTTTAAAAGATGTAGAGTTTATTTTTGGCGATAGATAGATTAGAACATCCATCCACGAAAAATCTCTGGATGGTTTACCTAATTCTTCTTCTACAGACTTAACAGTTTCTATAACCTTGTCGCCAGATACTCCAGTAAGCGATTTAATATCTTTGACACCAAAGTATATATCATCACCAAATGCTTCAAACTTTTGGCTGAAACGTGTCAGGCTTGGAACTTTTACTTCAATGTTGAATAGTTTAGCTTCTGATACAAGTTCATAGATTTCTTGGTGGGGATCTTGCTTGTCAGCAGCATGATATAGATAAGATAGAAAAAACTCTTTAGTGTGATTAGCTTTATACCAAGCTGTATGGTATGCGTTTACTGCGTATGAGACACTGTGAGATTTATTAAATGCATATCGTGAAGATTTTTCAATCCAGCCAAAGATATCCTCAGCAATTTTCTTTTTAACAATTCCAGTATTAACGCAGCCGCTGATAAACTTAGTTTTAATTTTAGCCATCAGGTCGGCTTTTTTCTTACCAATAGCTTTTCTTAGTTCATCTGCTTCTTTAAGATCAAACCCAGCCAATTTCTGAGCGATACGCATTGACTGCTCTTGATATACTAGAACTCCATATGTTGCCTTTAGTACATCTTCAAGTGAATTGTCAAGATATGTAACCTTATCTCGTCCATGTTTTCTATCAACATAGTGTTGAGTCATGGATTTACCATCTGTAATAGCTTTAAGGGTGCCGGGTCTGATGATAGCTATAAGAGCCGATAACTCTTCAATATTAGACGGAGCTAGTCTCTTCGACCACGCTTTACCTAGATTACTCTCTAGCTGAAATACGCCCTTAGTATATCCGTTCTTAAACAGATCCCAAGTCTTTTCATCCTGAAAGTTAATATCAGACATACAAATCCCCGTTAGCAAATGCTTTATCAACTTTTAAATTACGGTATACAGCCCTGTGCGTCTTCATAAATTTAATCATTACATTAGCTGTATCTTTTACGTCCTGTAGAGCATCGTGTGCATTTTCAGATGATAGACCCATACGTTCACGTAGGCTATCCATGCTAATAGATTTTACATTAGGGTCGCCTTCAGTCCACATGAAAACATTATCCATTACATCAATTTTATAAATCTGATGAAATAGCTTCTGCCGTTCACGCTTATCATCCCACGGTCCAAATTCTTTACATAGTCTGTCTATAATAATCATATCATATCCAAGTATATTAAACCCAGCCGGTATTGGGGCAAAGAATGAAGTTCCCTTCCAGTTGTACTTATCAACAAACTGAGTAAACTTTTTCCATACAGTTTTTAGGTGTGGAGCCTTAGCTATTTGTTCTCTGGTTTTACCAGTAACCTTTAATGCTCCTTCTTCAATTGGTCCAAGACCTTTTGCGATAGCTTTCTCGTCATCTACTTCGGCACGTATTTCGCTGTTGAATGTACCCTTCAGCTTGAAATTTCTACCATCAAGTGCTAATGCAGCCAACTGCGTGGGTTGACATATTCTTGGGTCTCTACCACCTGTTTCAAAGTCAAATACGATCAAATCTCTATTAGCCATGTGTTTTCCTTTAATTAAGTCCTTGATAATTAGTTATGAGTCTGCACATATCTATAAACTCTTTTTGTTGCAAATCCCATTTCATTTGATTTACCTTTTTGTGGAGCCATTGGACATTCCCTTCAATATACCCTTTACTTGGGTCTATTCTATCTAACGAAGCTGTAGCTCTCTGCTTGCTCTTGTTTGTTATAGCAAAGTGTATTGGTTGTCCTGATATAGAGCATCTCTTCCCTTGTTTAACAAATAAATCCCAAGCATATTCAATAGTTATGTCAAATTCTAAATTTCTTTTTTTTGCTTCACGTATTACCCTGCCCCAGTATGAGTGGCGAATATCTTTATATCCACGATACTGCTCATGATCTTTTCCTCTTTTTCTGGATGTACATCCACAACTTTTAGTGTTTCCAGTAGACAAGCAGTGGTTTCTTACATCTATTTCTTTACCACAGACACAGACACATCTGAAGACGGCATGACTTTTATCGTCATATCCAACAAGGTGTATTGGTATTAAATCTCCAAACGTTTTACCTACATATCTGTCTCTAATATCCTTTCGTATCCCAAACTCTTTCATCTTCTTAGAGATACAAGCCTCAGATACCCCGAAGTATTTTGCTACTTCTCTTTGCTTCTTACCTTCTATCAACACCATCCTTTTTAATGTTGAATGCGTGATGTCTTCTCGTTTTTTCATAGATAGCTCCTTGTTAAGTTTGATCTATCTATTTATACACGAAAAAGTCATTTCGCTTGGTTTTCTTCTAGTAACTCCTGTATGTGCATAACTTTATCTAATAACGAGAGTCCGAGCAAGTCGAACTTAACATGTCCAAGTGCTTCTAAATCTGCCATTTCTAATCCAGCGATTTTTTCTCCACCGCTACGTTGGTTGACCATTGGGCATACTTTATGTAATGGCTCGGCTGAAATAACAACACCAGCAGCATGTTTTCCCTGAGTCTTAAACGTGCCCTCTATTTCAATTGCCTGCTTAAAAAACTCTGCATAGTCACCATCAAGATCTCCATTGTCGTTAATGAAACAAAAATCACGGAGGTCGTCAGCGTTATTGATTAATGCCCATCTGATTATAGAACGTTCATCTTCATCCATTTCCTGTAGCTGATCGGAAATAGCCGCCTCGTCTGGTATAGACTTAGTAATTTCATTCATTTCACTAAAGCTACACACATCACTGATGCGTAAAACTTCTTTAACGGCGCTGCGACCCTGCAATCTTCCAAATGTAAGCATCTGACTTACGTTGTCTTTTCCATAAGTAGATTTAAGATACTCAATGATATCATCACGCTTATTAGCTGGAACATCCATATCAATATCTGGAAGGGAATCTGTACGGGCTGCATTATAAAACCTTTCAAATAATAAGTCAAACTCAATTGGGTCAATCTGAGTGATTTCAATCAAGTATGAAATAAGACAACCGGCAGCAGACCCTCTACCCGGACCCGCTAACCATCCTTGACTTTTTACATATCGGATAATATCTTGCACGATTAGAAAATATCCAAATAACTTAGCTTGATTAATAACATCAAATTCAGTTGTAAATCTATCAAGATACTTCTGCTTGTCGCCTTCTTTATCTACCTTGCCTGTTTTAGACAGGAATTTCACCCATCCATTACGGCATAGCTGCTTCAGATATTCTTCTTCTGACTGTCCAGTTGGAGTTGGAAACTTTGGCAGCATTGGCGGATTAAGAATTTCGTAATCTTCGCACAGGTTGTAGATTTTCTCTAAACACAATTGTCCGTATTCATCATCTGGCATCTCGCTATTGGACTTAACATAGAACGTGTCTTTAATGAAAAACTCTTCATTTTGTTCTAGTTTACCAGATCTTAACAATGTATTTACTTTAGGTAAAGTGGTCTTCATGGCGGAACATAGAAGTATTCTATGGAGATGTGCATCGTCTTTCTCAACATAATGTGACGGGGTTGTAAGCGGGTTATGCTTGAATGTAAGCGAATCGTCACATGGGGACTTATCATGCGTCAGGCATATCAGATTTCCACGTTTACAGATATTTTCAGTAATATGAAAATACTCATTGCCTTCCGGGCTTAACGAGGAAACAATCTCAATTAAATTGAACCAACCCTGTTTATTCTTTGCGAACAGAGTATAATGATCAAAGGAGCAGCCAATAATTGGCTTGATATTATTATCCTTGCATGTCTTATAAAATGATACAGCACCGGATATAGATTTGTAATCTGATATACCGCAGGCTGGATATTCATTCTCAACGCATTTCTTGGACAATTGTTTAGGTTTTGAGAAACCTTTTAGAAGTGAATAATGTGTATAGTTGCAAAGTGGGTATTTCATAATATCCTCAATGAAAAATCAAAAATAGAATGGGCATATCGTCTTGAATCCCGAAATCGGGATATGCTCATGAATGCCCACTCTATTATAGCACAATAACTCAACTTTTACAAGTCAAAACATTGAACTTTACAAAAGTTCCTCAATAAGTCTGCCGCCGTTGGCGATCTTCATTGGTCTTCCACTCTTACTTGTGTAGATGGCCTTGGTGTCAATACTCAGTGCTTGGAGCGTTGTAGCCATGAGATCTTGGGCTTCATAAGACATCCCGTCGATCATCTTTCCATCGGCTGTTGTTGCACCAATAGCTTGACCTCCCTTAAATAGACCACCAGAAACAAATGCGCTCCATGTAGCAGCCCAATGGTCTCTTCCTGCGTTTTGATTAATACGTGGAGTTCTACCAAATTCGCCCATCATTACGATAGCTACATTATCCCACATATTTAATCTTTTCAGGTCAAGAATAAGAGTAGATACTACCTTATCAAGTTCTGGCAGTTTAGTACTTAATGTATCATGGGTCATCTGATGAAGATCCCATCCACCAAAACCAATTTCTACAAACGGCACGCCTTGCTGAATTAACCTTCTTGCCATTAAAGCGCTGTTACCAAGTCCACTATTACCATACATTGCTCTAACTGCATCTGGTTCCATCTGTAGATTCAACGCATTCATTTGTGGAGATGTGTTTAGTCTAATCGTTTTTTCATACAACTTTTTATGATCCATAGGCAAGTCGCCACGATTAGAATCAATGAACCCCTTCTCTATCATTGTCAGCATTTCTAGTCTATTCTGATTTAACTGACCTCCGAGGTTATTAATCTGACCATTAGAGTTAACGATAAATGGGTTGTAGGATGTTCCTAAAAACCCACCACCAACACTGCCTGTACCTACAGAGAAAAATGCAGGTATTTCTAGTTCTTTTCTGGTTTTTCCCAATTCGTATGACACAACCGACCCTACAGATGGATGAATAACTGTTGGATTTGGCTTAAAACCAGTATGCATATAATATGTACCGCGCATATGGTCAGCTTCACGAGTAGACATGCTGCGTATTACAGAAAAGTCTTTTCCAAGTTTAGCTAACTCAGGTAGATACTCACTAATCTGGAAATCTCCAGCGGTACTAATTGGATTATGCGGACCACCTTCTTTTGTTCCGGGTTTTAAATCCCACATATCAATAGTAGGAGGACCACCGCCCAGCCAGATTAGAATCGCAGCCTTTTGGTCTTTAGTAAGTTGAGAATGATTTTTAATAATCTGTTCACCAAAGGCTAGCGATGTACCAGCAAGGGCGGTTAGCCCTGTTGAATGTCGTATAAAGTCTCTTCTATTCATTTTATTTTCCTCACCAAGCTCTACATGACCAGTAGCGGGCTTTCCACTTTGGTCCGGGATTATCGCAATTATGACGCGCTCTAAATGATTTTCGACGTTCCGGTATGTTCTTCTTGATCTTCATGTTAGGATCTCCGAAGTTTACCTTGACAACGTTACCCTTTTCATTCTTTACATAAACGCTGAACTTTTTAGGTCCAGAAGGGGTTCTAAATGGTTTGTTTAGCTTTACTGTACGGCCTTGATATTTTTCAGATTGTGCCTTTTTCCAAGACTCTGGATCTGGCCTGTCTGGGTCTCCCTTCTTCGCTGGTTTATAATTCTTGCCTTCTCTTTCCTTCTTTTTTCTAATATTTTCCCAGAGTCCGGGACGATCAGCAGCAAAATTCCATTCTTCTACTTCTGATTCTTCAAAGTCAACTTCTTCGGCTGTTACATAGTCTTCGTCTTCAGGAAGATAAAAATTGTCCTCATTAATTTCTTCTTCAAATCCAAATGCTTCATATGTAAACTGAAAGTCTGCTGCTTCTACATAATCAATGTCTTCACACGCCTTGCTTATGCATATTGCAGTACGCTGTTTTTGATCTGGATATTCTTCTTTCATCTTTGGGTCACTCATACAGCGACCCATAAACTTGTTCTTATCTTCTTTGCCTTTTTTAGATGGAATTGGCATTAATAACTCCTAAAAATTTTCTAGTTCTGGAAATAATCTATATCTAATATCTTCCCATAACGCTCCAGTGATTACCATAGAAGCCTCATTGTCTGATGGGTAATGAACCCCCTGTAGCATTCTAGCCATACCGACATCAGAAACAACCCCAAAGAATTCACCAGAATATTCTGGGTATGCAGACGCTAATACATACGCGCCTAGAGCGCCATAACATGTATGGCCAGATGGATAAGATGGCGTTTTAGCACTTTTCGTATGGATTACTTTTAGCTCAATTCCATACTTTTCTGCTAATTGCTCTGGTCTGGGCCTATTATATTTCCACTTCAAGTTCATTACTACGGGGTAGACTAATTTATACGCTTTGTCGAAAATATCTTGTGGCATCTTTAACCCATGCCTTTTAAGGATCTTATAATAAAGATCAAGCGGTTCTTCGTCTACCAGTTTAATAAGGTCAATCTGTTCAGCGGTTCTATTCTCAGTTAACTCGTGTACATAGTGAAGTTCCTTTCTTGTGGTTTCACTATTATTAGCAGGGGGTAGCGGTAAAACCCCCTTCCAATTTATTGTGATGTCATTGCTAACATCCCAAGTCTTAGTGGTTTCACCATACTTAATTTTATTTAAACTATCTAATATATAGGTTTCTGCTTGTTTCATTTTTGGTTTCCGCAAAGTACTTTGGTTTTAAGATTTCTTTTGGGGCTATCGCTGGTGGCGGGGGAACAGTTATATTGCCAGACTCTGGCTTAACATAAATAGGAATTGGTTGGAGAATCACCGGAACGTGCCTGTGATTTTCCCATAAAGTATAAACCGATAAAGATAAAGACACACAGACGAAAAACCCCAAAAGAAAATCTTTCATTTTAGTCTCCTACGCTATATCTGTAAGGATATTTTTCTCTTGATTGCCGGTTATTGGCATCGGTCTGCCTTCTATTGAGAACCAAGTATTACCTCTTTGTAGACCCATATGATTGAGAATAGTCCATCTGAGGTCTTCAGGGGTACATAGACCATCTTCTGGAAACTCTGCGGCAGCATTGGTTTTACCAATAATTCTACCCATATCATATGACGCAGAAGAAATCATAAGTGGCACTGAATTACTCCAATGGTCACGACCAGCATTACCGTTAATCTTTGGAGTTCTGCCAAACTCACTTGTTACAACAAGCATAGTTTTTTCTGATAAGCCTCTTTTAGCAAGGGTATCAATTAACAGACCAAGATATTTATCAAGTGTAACCTGACGGGAATTAAGACCTGCGACAATGTTGCTGTGCATATCCCACCCGCCATAATTGATATTTACAAATTTAGCCCCATTTTGCACGGCTCTTATTGCTGATAACATGTCCTTACCAAGCTGATCATCTTTGAATAGATTATAATCCGCATCTTCCTCTATTCTAAATGTTTCGCCAGCTTTGCCGGTTATTGCTTGAACCGCTTGTTCTTGAAATTCATTCCAAGATCTTCCAAGTTCACCAAGTTGTGATTTAGATTCTACTAATCGTAGTAGATTAGCTCTGTTATCAAATTGAGATCTTTCGCCCTTAATCTGGAGGTCACTAACTCCGCGAGCATTTGCTTCATATCCAGTATATTTTTGACCCATCCATGCCGCAGCATCACCATCAATTTTATTCATTTTGATGTAAGTTGGAAGGCCATGAGGTTGTGATACCGGCCCATAGTAACCAGCCACAACTGCACCGTAACTTGGATACTTTTGTACGGTTCCGCCTTGATTACGCTCACCACCAACAACCCAATGCGTGGCCGTCTGATGGTTAGAATCTTTATGATAGAAGCCATGTACAACGCTGATTTTGTCTGCTCTTGTACTTAGCTCCTTAAATAGTCCACCAATATGTAAACCATCTACATTAGTTTGTAGGTAGCCCGTCGCAGATCTGCGTTCTACTGGAGCGTTTGGTATTGGATTGAATGTCTCAATATGAGTCGATCCTCCACCAAGAAATACAAAGATGACATTGTTATCATTTTTAGATAGTTTAGGATCATATTCTCCAGCATATGATGCTGAGATATTACCATCTACAAGATAAGCTCCACCAAGAAAACTAACACCGTATTTAATAAAATCTCTACGTGTATTCATCTCAAAACTCCTTTAGCCGGGGGATTCGTAATAGCCAATGTTAAAACCTTCATTCGTACAACGCTTAACAGTATCATTCATACCGTGCTTTTTAAGATGGTCCTCTATATAAATACACATTTTTTGGTCTGTACCCGGCCAGTTATTTTTGTAGAAATGGCATAGTTTAGTACATCTGAAATCTGACCTTTTATTATTGATGGGTTTAGGGAGGTTATTCTTTTGTATTTCTTCAAATCTATCCTTTAACATACCAAGAAATTTTTCTTGATCCTTCTTGTCGAAACACATACTAAATGGACCACCATCTTTTACGAAAAAGATACTCATAATTGCTTGTTTATAGTCTGGATACAGTTTAGAAATAGCGTAATTGTACAATAGCAACTGTGGATCTTTACATAGTTTATCGTAGTCTTTTTCTTCTCCTGTCGCCCAATCTATTCTGCGGCCAGTTTTCCAGTCGATGACCTCTATTGTATCATCTGATACCTGAGTTACAAGGTCAATTGTGCCTTTTATCGCCAATTGCCCCTTAATAATTTCCCCGTTTGGCATTTCGTACTCAAATTTTGCCCAATCTTCTTCGATTGGAATATCAAAATGAGGTTCTGGGTCAACTACGTTTCTATTTCTTGGATCAAATTGACCATCATTATAATGTAGAGTTTTCCAGCATAGATCGTGTACAGTTTTTTTATCTACATTAGCCCATTTATGATCCGATTGCTTTTGGTAGGACTCGTAAGAAAGTTGCTCTAATTCTTCTACAAACTCTTGAGTATACAGTCTATCCTTATCTACCCTTACCTTGCCAACAGCTTCGTCTACAATCTCAAGGTATTTCTTTCTGGGGTTATCCTGTTGATACTTTTTAAGGCCAGCTAGGACTTCCATTACTTTATGTACCATTGTTCCAAGTTCAGCCTTTTTACCAGATGCAGATCTATGTCCTAAGACATAGGTGATAAAGTATTGCATCTGGCAATAAGAGTAGTTATTATAGCTAAAGATCTCACATAAGTAATTAACATCAGGCACCTCTATATATTTTAGTCAATTTATTAAATAGTCCATCCATTCCAACATTTGCATTTTCTATGATATGCGTAAACTTGGACTGGTCGAAATTATGTGGATCAAGACAGGTTTCGCTAGCGTGATCATCTTCTTCGTAAACCCGTGTTAAACGAATAACTTCCCCTCCATTTTCAAGTATAGATTCTACCTCGTTGGGAAATCTGACATCTGGAATTACTGCTAATTCACTACCCTCTGCTAAAATTCTTTTAATGGTATTATCAACCCATATATTTGGATACATTTTACGCATGATTTCCGTGCCAAAAAACTGCATAAACTCACGAGCAGTCATTGGTCCCTTATGATGACATATCTTACCGTTGGGACCAATATCGCTAGTATCTCCCGGCATATCTTCCCATCTAAACTGCGTCAGTGAGTTTTTATCTGCTTCAGATCCGTATACCTGCTCTGGCCTTATATTAAATAGATGCACTGCTAGATTTTTTAGAGTATCCGCAAAGCTATACATTTTTACATACGGCCACATGTTTTCTTCTGCATAATCAAGAAATGCGTCATCTGTTCTTTGAACGTCAAATACACCCCAATCTTTTACCCCAACTTCAAAAAATGTTTCTATTGTTAATTTACCATCAAGACTGACATTAAAATCTTCAACTAACCCGCGTTCTTTTAATACTAAACCATGAAGCCAATTTGCAGACGTTGTTTTACCAGCCTGTTTTTTTCCAGATATCCCAATAATTCTTGTCATTAGTATAGTCCCTTCAAGTCATTAAGAATATTATTTTGTATCTCTAATACTGACATGTCTCCAACATCTTTTCTAGACAATGCTGGAAACTTTAGCGTGAACAAACGATTAAACATTCTCTGAATCTTTATTTTAGATTCTCTACCAGCTTGATCATTATCTGTAAGAATTACCAACTTTGTTACGCCACTCGTAATAATTTTGTTCTTCTGTACTTCTGATATTTCTTTTCCAAATATACTTACTGCGTTTATAACGCCTGCTTCATGAATTCTCCACACGTCGCCTTGCCCCTCTAAAATGAAAAGGCATGATTTAGACTGTGCGTGTTCGATAGCCCTTTGATAGTTGTATAAATAATCTGTTTTTCTGAAGTGCTTTGTGAATATGAACTTAGGCTGTATATATGTCCTAGTTGCCCTCCCGATGTAACCTGCAATAGAATTTTTATCAGAATAAATAGGTATAACTGCCCTGCTATACATTGGAGAGTTTTTATCTTCACAGTCTTCTACCTCGAAATATTTTAGTGTATCAGATTTAAATCCACGCGATTCAAAATATGGAGAGTTACCAATTGTCGGCACTTGTTCATAAGTACCGACGTTCTGTAACACATGCTTTTTCTTAAACACCCGTACAATCTTAGAGAATTCATTTTCTTCATCGACGGGCTTCTTGTCTGTTTTGTATTCATTTCCAATTGAGTATAGCTCTAATATATACTTCAGTGCATCTTTAAATTCCTTCTGGGTTCCATCTTTTACAGATAATACAGATTTTACAAATCCATAAATATCCCAATTATCTTCGTGGCAACCCCTAGTCCAACACCTCCATTGACATCTATCTTTAGAAAACGAAACACCTTTTGGGTTATCGCTTCCTTCATGGATTGGACATCTACAGAATACAGTATCTCCTAATACCTCATACTCAATATCAAAACTTCCTAACAGTCTTTCTATATCCTGATATACTAGTGTCTTGATCTTATTTAGATCATGCTTCTTCGTCTTCATCGAATGGTAACTCCGAACCCTCGATTGCTCCTTGTGTCTCTCTGTATGCAACAAATTCATCTCTAGTTCTCAATTCTTCTAGTTTACTATATTCGCCAAACATTTTCATATTTATGTAATTACCGTCCATGAGGCCCGCGCCATGTCTGGCTTTCAAGGTTACAAGTTTTCTGTTACCGGCACTTGGACCATCTTCGGCTAATTCCTCAGCAGACTTTAGCTTAAATATAGAAAATGACGTACACAGCCAAATAAGTCTATCAGATCCAGAAACAGCGTCTGTTGATTCTTTAGTGATGCCGTCTCTGTTTAACTGGACAAATGATAGACATGGAAAATCATACTTAACAGCGAGGTTGTGTAGTGATGTAATTTGGAACCCTAACGCTTGATATTCCTGTATGTTGTTTGTTATAGATGAAGATGACATCAATTTTAAATAATCGTATACTACCAAGCATTCATTTGTTTGCCCATTCTCATTAGTGCCTACTTCCTGTATAATCCATCTCTTGATTATGTTAATTATGTTTTCAAAGGGCGCTCCAGCTACACTCACATAAGTGTATGGTATCTCTTTAATCTTCTGTACGGCTTCTTTTGCTTTGATATACTTTTCTTCATCATCACCTATCTTACCGGTTGCTACCTCATTAATAGGTATCCCCGTCATGTTTGCAATAATTCTATTAAGGTGATCTTCCTTAGACATTTCTGTATCGAGCATAAGTACAGGAATGTTTCTTGATGCAACATTTAATGCTACATTATCTGCAAATACTGATTTTCCAACGCCGGGTCTAGCAGAAACTAGGTCAACACACTTTCTACGTAGACCACCGCCAATAACTGCATCAAATCTAGGAAATCCAGTAGCTATACCAATCTGGTCACACTTATTCTCTATTAGAAAATCTAAATAGTCTTCTACTCCATCGCCAATTTTTTCTGGTTTTTTGTGAGTATCATCCTCACGTAGAAATTCCATTATTGGGTTTTCAATCAATCCAATAATTTCGTCAATGTCTTCATCACCATTGATTTTGTCAACGTCGTGTGCTATTTTTACTGATAGAGATTTTATCTTTCGGGCAAATTCAAACTTTTTAATTTGTCCAGCAAAGTGTAGTACGTTTTCCTTTTTGATAGGAAAATCCATTAGTGAGTTGATATACTCAAGCTCTTGCTTTGTATTAACAGATTCTATCAAGCCGAGTTGATTCGCAGCGGATAGGATAGAAGGAATATCTACAGACGCATCGCTCTGCAATACTTTTTCAATACACTTGTATAGAATCTGGTTATTTTGATGCCCGAATGTATTATAATCAATTAGATCAGATACATCTACATAGGCTTCTAATCCATATGTAAATAGACCTGCTAATACGGCACGTTCTGCGCCGATATCTGTCAATTTGGACGACATTTTTTACCTTCCGCCGCAACGGCTACACCTGTGGTAAGAACCATGAATAAACTTTGGATCAATTTTAAATTCTTTGCCACAGACATGGCATTCTACAACTTCCATCTTATGGGGTTTTCTGACTCTTGGCGTTTTTTCAAACATTGGTGTTGAGATATCTTTATCTTCACCATCGTCTGTCCACTGATTTTTTTTAGCTTTCACAGTTTGTTTACCTCTTTGAGATTCTTCTCTAGTGACAGTAAAATCCTCATTAACTTTAGAGGATGACTTTTTATCTGGTTGCTGTTGTTGTTCAACTTGTTCATGTGATTTTTCTCCAATAAAACTTGCTACTAGTTTTTGTTTTTGTTCGTCTGTTAGACTATTAAGTATAGCCTCTAGGATTGCATCTTGTGTCATATTCTTTTTCCCTTTTCCATTAAGCAGTCAGCTTTTTTTCTTACTATTTGTTCTTTATTTTTTAATGATTCAGATCTAGCTTCTGCTACATTCTTCCACTCATTTATTTTGTTTGCTATATGATTCTCTCGAATTACTGTCGCCTCTTTTACTTCGTGCTTCGTGTACTGAGAAAAGTTTTCAGACTCCTGTGATATTATAGTCATTAAAGACCCCTTACACCAATTAATTACCACCTCTTGCTTTCCTTTTTCCGAATTTATATGGTCTGCGTATTGATACAACATATAAGCATAATTAAAACACTCATCTCTAGTAAGTGAGTTCATATCTTTTAAAGATATCTGCTCTGGCAATCTAAACTCATCCTTGAATTCCGGTGGTCCTAGATTCTTTGTGTTTATATAGTTATCTATACCTATAAGAAAATGTTCAAGCCTCTCTTGCGCTGTCAATTTGCTGTCTCCATATTTCTTCGTCGTCTGAATAGTTTAATTCAACTAAGGTGATAGCATTCAACTCGCACCAATCTGATTTTAACATATCTCTTCGCTTATGATCATAAAAGCCAGCCTTAGTCTTATGAAAGAATAGACAAAATTCATAGTGCTGCTTACCATGTACCTCAATCCCCATTGTAGCACTTGGAACGAAAAAGTCAAGGAATAATGCGGATTTTTTGCTTGGATTTCTCGTACCCGGCAGCTTTACTTCTTCGTATACCGTCCATCCTTTAAAAATTTCTGATAAGATTTCTCTAGCCTTCAGGTGATAACTTGATCTTTTTTTTGAATCGTCATTTCTTACGATATATTTATTTAGATCAATCCTGTATTGCTTTCCATTTAGCCCATAAACTTTCATACTATTTCTCTAATTTGTTCATGTATGAACGTAGTTACATCTTCATTTTCAGACAGGAAGTCTGTAAGGTTCTGCATCCCTTGAAATTTGAAAAATTTACTAACCGCCTCTTCATCGTTTGAGTTTATTCCATTATCATCTAAAAGTTTTTTGATAGTTGGATCGGTGCGATTTTCAATAGCTGCTGTAATCTCATACCATGCCCCCGACCTTTTAATCATGCTAAACTCATTAGCTAACTGAGCTATTTCCTGAGCCTCATCTATTCCAAGCCCATATCTAATCCATCCCTGTGCTGTCGAGTTTGGTACACCTCCAGATGCAGATGTTAAAATTTTCCAGTTTGCTATTTGTCCAATATTTGGTCCAGAGTCATCACCAGTTTTTGTCCACTTGCCCTTATGAGTAATAATCATTTTAGTTCCCGCTTGATACTGGATCATGTTTCCAGAATCTTCCATCTTTGCGGGTGCCCATCTGCTACCGCCAGTGTTTGCAATGTTGTGTAAGATGCAAATAACAATAGCTTTATTTCTAGAAACATCACCAGATATTCTCTTAAAAAACATTGACAATAATCTCGGTAGATTATTTCTGACCCCGGTTCTTACTTCGCCTTCAAGTTCTTCTTGCGGAACCATATTTGACACCGAGTCTACAATCACAACTAGATCTGGCGTGCCTTTAATGTATGCTTCTAGTGCGTTCAGATACATTTCTGCTGATACAACTGGTTTTTCGTCTGTGGCTTGAACAATCTTTATCTTTTTTGGATCTAATCCCTTGATTCCTGTAAAGTTCTCTTTTGTCATGCGACCCTCGGTATTGAAATAAATAATATTCTTACCGAGTGCTTGACATTTTGCGGCAAAGTAGAGTGCGGTTGTCGTCTTTCCGGTTTTAGGATCTCCACCTATAATTACACAGTTGCCCTCGCGGATTCCACCTCCAAGAGCAATATCCAATGCTGGAGACACACTAATCTTATTAAACTTTTCTAATTTCTCTAGGACTTCCTCTCCGCTTTCTATAATGCCGCCATACTTAGATATAATCTGATTACTGACAACATCATCTTCAAATTTACTTACCTTCTTCTTCGCCACGTTCTAATCTCCTAAGTTTATCAAGTGTGGATTTTTTGCCATATGTTTTTTTTCTAGTAGTTGCATTTTCTTTTACATCAATTTCTTTCTTTTGTTTTTTCTTAGATTGCTCATTTTCTAGCTTATACTTGTCAAGTATACTTTTAACCTTTGGGTTATTAAGAGAAAATATACTTTTAAACTCTGGACCATGTATAGCTTTAACTACAACTTCTTCCGGATAGTCTTTCAAGATCTTACCAGCAGCGAAGAGTTGGCGTTTAAATGTCCAGTCCCATGGCTTTTTATTCCAGAATTTGTAAGGTAGCGAACCTTCATTTTTATGTTCGGCATTTTTCAAGCACATTATTTCCGCAATGTAAGCCGCACAGGTGCAATGGTCGCCAGTAGTTTGATGTCTATACTTACTCTTTTCGGTTCTTCGGCGTTTCTTTAACATTGATTATAGCCTCTGCAAAACAATTCTCAATTGTGTCACTGTATGTTTTTTCAATTATTAGTTCTGGTATCAACCACATCTGCTTCTCAACGCTGTTGCCATTTATCTTGCCATAAGTAAGGTAGTTTTTAGATGGGCCAGCCATAGATCCCATTACCGATGTAATCAGATATATACGGTCACAATCTGTGACATCCAATATTTCTTCATGAGATCTAAACTGTATAGATAAAGACTGGAGAAAAATGCCAGACTGTGTGCTTAGCTTCACCAAGTCTGTCCAGTCTGACATTTTATACATATATCTATCTACGCCATCGCTAGTTTTACACTTGATCCACGTAGCTTGCTTGTTAGATCTATAATGGTCTAACCATTTTGACATTACTTAGCCTCATTAATTTTGAATACACATTTAGGTCTTGGGTTAGATCCACGCTTGCGAATATCATCTGCCATCATAGATGCGTCCTGTGTCATAATGGCTATACCCTCTCTAGTAGCCATCATATTCTTAGCATTCAATAGCTCTGGTTCATTTCTCTTGCAGTGTGCAACATGTTTTTTTACGGCTGTTTTGCTTCTATCCAAAGCAACACAAATTTCGTCAATATTTTCACCATTCCAGTGTTGCTCTATGTAAAACTTTTCCGCCGTACCTAGTGGTCCCTGTTTAGCCATCTAGAAAACTCCTTTGTGCTCGTGTCAAGTAGATGTTGTTTCTGGTTTTCAGATAAATCATATAATAGTCAAATGTTGACTTTGAAACTTTTCTCATTTTTGTATCAAGAAATTTTACCCTATAGCCATTCATCCCGTTTGGGTCAAACAGTATGCTTTCATGCACACGTATATAATATAACTGAGATCGCTCATTTCCAATTATTTTTGCGAAAAAATCCTCCTTTTGGCTAGAAATTTCTTCGCCGTTCTTATTGAATAGCTTTTCAGATCTTTCTTCTTGAATTATATTTTCGTTTTCTGATATAAATTGCATCAATCACCCTCCATTATCCATTTATGTCTTTGCTTGGGAGTCATTTTATTTATTTTACGTATATATGACTTGTCTTCTTTTTGAGGTTCACTTTCTAGCTTTTTAGCGGCATCTTCTGATAATTTAGATCTGTTTTTCTTAGCGTTTCTGTCTGCTAACTGTCCTATAGTTGATGCGTCCTGTGAAACAAATACTGCTAGACCACCGGATATTAGTCTCTCATAAGTGTTATTTTTACACTTTGGGCATTTCTTGTGAGGCTCATCGTGTATTGACTGATAAACATCCTGTTGGTGAAACCCGCAGTGGTTACACGCATAATCATAATGTGGCATATTAATCCTCCAGAGCCGATAAGATTCGGCCTATAATTCCATTCCTTTGAATATCTGACTTATCTAATTTGCATATTCCAACCCCCTTTACACGCTCTAGTTTATTCATACATTCCTCTAGACCGCTTTTATGTCTAATATCGCTCTGTCTAATATCTCCATTGATTAGAACCTTAGACCCCTCACCCATTCTTGTGATAAACATTTTTATTTGTTCATAAGTGCAGTTTTGGGCTTCGTCTAATATCATATATGTATGATGATAAGTTGCCCCTCGCATGACTTCTAGCGGCTGATAACTGATTCTTTTATCATTACAGTACAGCCCATAAAACGCTTGACCTAGAAAAAACTTAAAATTCTCCTGCATGGGTATAAGATAAGGATTAATCTTTTCCATTAGCTCTCCGGGTAATGACCCAATGTCTTTACCGGCACAAACGAGTGGTCTAGTCACAACTATGTTCTCTATTTCCCCCCTGTGTAAATGTTCGGCTGCTATACCAGCAGCTATAAAAGATTTGCCACACCCAGCCGGGCCAGAACAAAAGGTTACATCATTCTCAATAATATTTATTATATAGTTTTTCTGATTTTCAGTTTTAGCTTCTACATGCTTAATATTATGTCTAGATTCTTTAGCTGATTTATTTTTTCGTGATGTCATATGTTGCCTTTATTTGCCAGAACTTCCAAAACCTTTATCACCCCTATATGAGTCGTTTAGTTCGTCCACTTCTACCATAGCAAACATTTGCACTTTTTCTAACAGAATCTGCGCTATTCTGTCACCGGACTTAATCCTGACTTCTTGGTGAGTATCTGTATTAAATAGACAAACACCTACTTCACCTCTATATTCACAGTCTATCACACCCGCTAAAACATCTACCCCACATTTTACTGAAAGGCCAGATCTAGGCCATATCAACCCGCAGTAACCATTAGGAATCTCCATAGAGATGCCAGTCTTAATCAATAGTCTTTCCTGTGGCCTTAGTATTACATCCTCAGAAGAATATAAATCCCAACCAGCATCGGTGCCTAGATTTTTTGTTGGCAATAAAGCGTTTTCTGATAGCCGTTTTACTTTAACTGTATTCAATCCAAATTTATTACACATCTTTTCATCCAGTTGTTTCATTCTAGCAATATAGTCTTGGCAAACCACATCGTTATTTTCCATTTTTTCTCCTATAGAAGTTCATCTAGGTCAAGATCTTCAATATCATTTTTACTTGCACCAATTTTGTAACTTGTAATTTCATGCTCTTGTGGCGCTACTTGGACGGCCTCGCTGTTCATCCACGGGTCTGTCCATCCAGAAATTGGATTTTTGTAACCATTATTATATGGCAACCCAATTGCTTTTCTTCTAGAGTTACACAACCAATCTATATACTGATGTAGTACAGTCTCATTTAGACCTATAATACTGCCATCTTTAAAGAGATATGATGCCCACTCTTTTTCTTCATGTGCTGCTGATTCAAACATTTTACATGCTTGTTCTTCACATTCGCTAGCCGTTTCTGTAAAACCCTCTTCTTTTACATTAATCAAGATTTTTAATATCTCCTGAGTATTGTAAAGATGTAGAGCTTCATCCCTCTTAATTAGCTTAACAATGTCAGCGTTTCCAATCATTTTCTTGTTTTCGGCAAATGCGAAAGCACATACGAAACTAACGTAAAATCTAATTGCTTCAAGAATGTTTATACTAATAAGTGTTAAATAAATTTGCTTTTGTATATCCTTATGGGATTTACCTTTAGCAATTTTATTCAGAGTATCATATTCTTTAATAGCGACATCTGCACGTTTGAGAATTTCTTTATCGGTCAGACAGCCATCTAAAACTTCAGATGGATCGCTATATACATTCTTGATGATATAAGTATAGCTATAGCTGTGAATCTGCTCAAAGAACTGCCAAACATTCATACAGGCTTCTAGCTCTGGATTAGAAACAAATTCCTGTAATGTTGGCACGCCTCTACAAATAACGCTATCCATCATTGTCTGATACTTGAGATTACTCGTAAAAATAAATCGCTCATTGTCGGACATAATATTATTGTCCTTAAAATCATTGCGATCTTTTTTCAGTTCTATCTCTTCGGGCCTCCAGAAGAATTCTAGCTGCTTTTTATACAGGTCAAAAAATACTGGATACTTAAATCTATCATACCTTTGTAGTGATAGGTCTTCGCCTAGAAACAGAGGTTGATTTAGATAGTCAACATTGGTTTTATTTAGAATAGTTTGCATGTTTTACCTTAAATAGCACAGGCGCCGCTTTCGCAGGTTGATTTTTCAGTTTCGCCATCTCCGTCTGGAGTGTTGGCATAATAAAAGTTTTTCAATCCATATTTGTATCCGTATAACTGATCTTTCAATAGAGCACTTAGCGGAATGTTTCCTTCTTCAAAATTAGCATAATCATAATAAAGATTTGTACTAATGCCCATATCAACAAATTTCTGTATGACTGCCGATATATTCATAATACATTTATTATCTGGTAATTCCCACGCTCTTGTGTAGTAGTTTTTTCTATGTGAAAAATTAGGAACTATTTGCTTTAGGATTCCATTCTTGGCTTTCTTATAAGATAGTAGATTTCTAACAGGCTCAATTCCGTTTGTGCTGTTCTGAATAACACTGCTAGACTCACACGGCATAACTGCGGACAGGGTTGAGTGACGTAGCCCATGCTCTTTAATGCGAACACGTAGTCCATCCCAATCCATATTGTAAGTAGGACTTACAAGTTCATCTACTGTCTTCTTGTACCAGTCAATTGGCAATAAGCCCTTAGAATATTTAGTATCTTCAAATCCTTTACATCTACCTTTTTCTTCTGCTAACTTGCATGATTCATTAAGAAGATGCCACTGAATTTTTTCCATAACCTCATGAATTAGATGAAGTGCGGTATTATCATAATAGAAGACTTTATTCTTAGCTAGAAATCCAGCAAGGTTTGTTATACCAATACCAAGAGATCTTCTATTCTTAGTGAATCTTTCTCCAGCTTTAACTGGATAATCCTGATAGTCAATAATAGACTCAAGCAACCTTACGGCCATAGCACATGCTTGTTCTATATCCTTGTCACTATTAACTTCAAGCAAGTTAATCGCAGACAACATACAGATGCCAATTTCACCATCCTCATCATCTATAGAACTGATTGGCTTTGTATGATGAAGAATTTCTACACATAGGTTTGTCATTTTTACTGGAGCATCCCAGCTTCCATGCTCATTACATGTATCAATATTCATAGAATATATACGACCAGTTTCCAGTCTCTCTCTACAGAATATTTCCATCAACTTTCTTGCTGATATTTTTCTTTTAAACTGTAGCTTTCTAGAGTTTTCATACTTTAGGTATAACTTTTCAAATTCTTCATTGTCGCCAAAAGCCTCATATAAGCCGGTGGCTTCATCTGGACTGAACAAAGTAATATTTTCGTTCTTTACAAGTCTCTCATAAAACAGTTTACAAAACTGAACTGTATAGTCAAGTTTTCTAACCCTGTTATCGTCTGTTCCAGCGTTATTCTTTAATACGATGATGTCATCTATCTCATAGTGCCAGAATGGAATATTGACGTTAGCAGACCCGCCACGTATGCCGTTTTGCGACGTAGACTTAACAGCAGCTTCAAAGTTTTTCAGATATGGAATTAATCCAGTATGAATTACTTCACCACCACGTATAGGCGAATTAATCGGTCTGATCCGACCTGCATTTAACCCAATACCGGCCCTGCGTGCAGTATAACGCCCAACGGCATGAATAGAAGAGAATATACTATCTAAGTCGTCACCAACATCTACGAGTACACATGAAGCAAACTGCTTGATAGTTGTACGCACACCAGCCATGATTGGCGTTGGTAGGTTTATTTTAAATGTAGAAAAACAATCATACGCAGTTTTAACATCACGTATATCGTCAAATAGACACATTGCAATTAGTATATAGGCAAACTGTGGAGTTTCATAAATCTCTCCAGTTGATCTATTCTTTACTAGGTATTTATCAATCATTTGTTGTAGACCCGCATAAGTATACAGGTCGTCACGTTCATGCTTCATGAACGATTCAATTTTTTCAATATCTTGATCTGACCATTTTTCAAGTATGTTTGGGTCGTACACCCCATTATCAACTCTTACCTGAAGATGATGAAGTAAACCGGTAGGATTATTCGGTTCGTGCCACACATCTTTTCTTAAAGACATGTTCAGCAACCGCGCTGCTACCTGTTGATAGTTTGGAGTATCAGTAGAAATCAAATCAGATGCGGACTTAATAAGTATCTGATGTATTTTTCTTGTTTCAATGCCATCTGAGATAGAAAGATTAGAATTCATTTCTATATCAGAAAACGATACTCCGGCTATTCCTTCTGTTGCCCATTCCAAAACTTTATGAATTTTTTCAACATCATAGTTTTCCGACTCTCCGTTTCTTTTGAGAACGTGCATTGTATTCCTTTATATGTCAATTTAAAAAGAGACCGGCCAGATATGGTTTTGAATCTAAATTAGATTAGATATCTTATTGAATCTGGCCGGTTGTATCAATTACCATTGTTTTTTATATGGTTTAAACTTTGGTTTTTCTTCTGGAAAGAGAACCGCTGGATCTGGAGTAGTTCCAACTGGAGTTTCTATTTCTGGTTCAACTGATTCTTGAACGGGTTCTTCAACTGGTTCCTCTATTATAGCGTTCTCAACGGGTTTTTCCAGTGCTATTTGTCCAGATTGTGGATTTTTTATAGCATTCAAGATCTCATCATTTTTAACAAATGTATAGCCGCTACCTTTTATTATTTTCCACCCCTGTTGTTTGAGTGGCATAAATTTAGCGTTAGATTCGCGTGTATTTTTTTCTACAATGATAACATCACACCCACTTGGCGGGGTGCTGCCATCGTAAACATAAGCCTGAATATTTAAATCAGCACATCTACTTAATAGCTCTTTAGTATTCATAGTCACCTCCAGTTAAGCATGTTATTAATACGCATTTGCTGAGTGTAATCTACACCGTTAATAATACACTTACGGTTGTTATACTCATGAATCCATTTTTTCTCTTCTTCTGAGAGGTGTCCACCCTTAGACATCCATCGCAACTTTTTAAAAGCAAATTTAATTACTGCATTAGAAACAGGGTCTTCCATGACCCCAAGAATTGTACCAAGCGTTCCTCCAATACCAATGGATGCTAGGATAGATACCATATTCTACTCCTTGCTAGGAGACTCTGGTGTAATTTTTTGTCCTAGTTTTTTCATCATCCGGGCCTTTAAGAACCCACGAACTCCACCGGTAGCTTGACCTGCACCAATAAGTGCTAGCAGACCGGCAATAAGCCTTTGAAAGAACGATCTATCTTCACCATCTTCATTTTGAGTTGATTGAAGTTCTTCTATGGCTGGTCCAACATTACTCATAACGCCAGATATAATTTCGTCTTTATCTGGAACTACTATACCTTTTATATTACCTTTAAGATCACCAATTTCATCTCTAACTGCACTAAGAATAATTTCTCGTGTAGTTTCAGCTTCAGTTGGTGGGGGTGTGACTTTATCCCTAACTTCTAGTGAATCGGTAATAGCTGTATAAGCCTGTGCGTGTATTCTTTCAAATACGATTTCCAAAGGAGTTCCTTGTGGAACTTTTTCTAAAATTGATCTCTCTACTTTGCCAGCAATTAGTGATTTAAGACCTAAGCTCTGCTTCTTTACAAGAACCATAACGTAAAATGGATCTGGATCAATACCTGCCGTTGTTACAAAAGATTCATACCTTATAGGTTGCGTTCTTTCGTCTACTATTTCTATGTTAGCTTTACCATCAAAAAATTCTGCGTTAGCTCTAGCTATTGGGCCTTGAATTGCTTTTAGCAAAACCCTAGCGGCAGCTTCTCGTGTAAAGCCTTCTAGCTGCTTTTTAGCGGCAACTATGATTGAAACATTTTCCCAATCAATATCTTCTACTATTGGTTCTGTTGGTGTTGGAGCTACCTCTTGACCCGGTGGCGGCGGAACATCTAAATCGTCTGGATCGGATATTCCCGGAGGTGCTGGTGCTGCTGGTAACTCATCAAATTCTGGATTAGAGTTCCAGTTATCTGGAGGTGTAGGTGTTCTTGGTACTGATGGAGGACCATCATCTGGAACAATCTCTCCACCGGGAGCATTACCAAATAAGAGAGTGCCAAGACCCTTAACGCCCCTAATGATCCAGCCTAATAGTGATAATCTTCTACCAGAGGTATATCCAGTTGCATACTTTGATGTTCCTCGAACCCATACGGTTGGTAGTTTATCTACATCTTTACCAGTCGCTTGTCTAAATTCATTTACTAATTGCTTATTATCCCATTCTCCATTGTCATGTTTTACTTCAATTGGATTTAAGCCTCTAGAAGTAAAATCTTTATATGATACTTCTCTCTTTAACACTTGGCACGCTCCACACCAGTCTGCTGTGAAGATAACAACATCTGCTTTTTTTGCTATCTTTGGTTCTTCATTTTTACGTGGGCTTGCTGTGTCACCAACCTTTGCTTTTGACGCAGATAATGCCTGCACAATTAATCTATGTGCAGAAAAGTATGAATTATTTGAATTAAGTGGAATGTCTACAGCCTGTGCTATTCCAACAATTTCATCATTTTCATTAATTAGTGGGCCTCCAGAATTACCCGGAGATATTCTCATTGATGCATAATTTACAGTTTCACCATTTCCACCTGTAATTTTACCATACGTTACAGCGTAATTTCCACCCGGATAACCAATAGAATGAACTAGGCTATCAACCGGTGGTGGACTATCTGATACATTAAATGATTTATACCTTTTGCCATTTTCGCTAGGAACATAGTATACAATTGGACCATCTAATGCATCTGTAACGTATACAAGTTCTGCTGTAACATCTTCCATTTTTATGGATTTTCCAAGTCCATTCAGACAATGTTTAGCAGTAAACAAATAATTACCGTCCACCATAAAACCCGTGCAACCACTGAGTTTAATTACCCTGCTGTCGGTATCTACAACATCTACAGGTTGTGCAAAACCTATCGAGCTACAAGCAAGTAAAACAAGTGTAACAAGTAATCTTTTCATATCAATCTCCTGTTTAAGTCCCATCTATTGTGAATAAGTATTGTATTATGGGGGATCTCGCTAAATCCGCAGGAGAAACCCTTTCGTCTGCTAAATATGGCACAGGGTCCATGAATTCTTTTCTTAGTGCCACTGTTACGGCTGTACTGCAAACCTTCGCTTTAGCCACATCGTCATCATTAATATTTTGCTGAAAAATTCTTGCTCCCGGTATGAACCTCATAAACATTTTAAATATATTTTTCCAGCCGTATGGTTGACCAGTCCACTTAACAATATCCTGAGTCATTTTATTTGCTATTTCTTTTGTGTAAACAAGATCTATATTCTGTATAGACTTGTCATCTAGCATTTTTTGGTATGATATTGAGTTAACTGGTCTAAAAACGTCTATATTGGTTGGGCTATCTTTTACTTGACTTTCTAGCGATACCGATCTACCACCCTTAAACTCTCTAAATTCTACACACATCCAAGTATCATTAAACTTACTTGCAAGTGCTACATGAGAATGAATACCACCTGTGTACCGTTGTATTAAAAAACTTATTAAACCTTCACCTCTAAATAATAAAATATCGCCTTCTTGAAGGATGCTTTTAGCCTCTTCGTACTTTATTAACATGAGAACCCCTTTATGGTTGGACAATATTAATTAAATATCCTCCGTGTTGGTCCTCCCCTACCTTGTATGGATAACCAGATAGGATAATAGCCTTTCCTTCTAAGGTTTTCGTTTCTATGTAAAATTTCCTAGCCATTTTAAGGCATGATTCAAATTCATGTATGACATGATCTCTATCGTCTTCATGAAGGAAAGACAACCAGTCAAAACCTTCCATATCGGACTGAGATTTGCCAGTGACTTTATAAAATGCTTCATTAGTCCAAATTAATCTGCCATCTTTGTCTGTTTCAAACAGTCCGGCATCTAGATAATGTAATGAAGCCCTTGTTCTTTGATCTATTACCCGCTGTCTCTTTTCTATAGTTTCACAGGTAGTCCTCAATGAATTAACTGTATCTTTTATTGATTTTCCACCGTTTGTTGTAACTTCTGACTTGATTTGTTCAACTGATAGTTTTAACTCTTCATTAGTTTCAAAAATCTTATTGACGGGGATAATTATTTTCTTCCATGCCGTAATAATAATTGAAATAGAAGCTACCAAAATTGTTATTTTGTCTAAATACTCTATTATTCCGTTTATTAAAGAAGCCATAGCAGCCTTTCATAAAAATGGCCAGACCCCAAGTGAGATCTGGCCTAAGAATCAGACTGCATTATGATTCATAAACATTCTTCGCTTTGTACTCGTCGGTTGTTGGATTAGGAGCACCAACTCGATAAGTAAGTTCTCCGGGAACGCTTCTTGTTGGAGCAGCAGCGTTATCAGATGCGGCTGTTGATCCATCGTCTGCCTGTACATAATCTTGTGCGTTTCCAGCCCCAGAACCCTTTGTGAATGGAGGGGTAATCTGTGTGCTTGGGGCAGCAAAAATGTTGAATGTAGCTCCAGATCCTAGACGACGAGTAGAATTGATCGCATTGATGCTACTCCTTGTGGAGAATGCACCGTTGTAATCAGATCCGCCACCGGCTAGAACTGTATTAGCAACACCACCAATAGTTGTAGAAACGTTTCCACCCTTCATGACCCACTGAGTAGCATTAGCTTCAAACGCTAAAGTGCCTCCAGAAACAGCCTTAGCAATACCAACTCGATCAGTTGTTGCTGCACCGGTTCCATCATTAGCAACGACTGTAGAACCAAATGATTCACCTCTATCGTCAGCCAACTGATCTACCCTGATGACACTTGTGATTGGACCACCAGCGGCTGTATTTCCAGCATTAACAATTGTACCATTGTTATTGTTTGTGCTAGATGATGTTACCGCTGAAGAACCATCCGTAACCTGAACTGTAGCCATTTTAGACTCCTCCAAAAATAATAGAAAGTTTTTATCAATTCCAGTTCCTTTTTAGCTCCAGTTCCTAGTTTATTATACACATTATCTCATTTTATATCTTAAAGTTTCTAGGGTATTTTTTATTTTTAATCTAACTGTTTCAGGGTGGATTCCATTTTTAATACCTATTTCTCTCAAGCTATAATTCCATAGATACTTATCTACCAGCATATGGCCGTCTTTTAGCTGGCTAATTTCATCCATTACGTCAATCATCGTTTTCTTTATTTCAAATGAATTATCTGCTTCTACACGGTGTTTATGTAACTTACGGTTAGTTGGTTCATTTTTCTTCAATTGAGTCAGGCACTCTACCTTCAGCCCATTGTGTAGGTATGTAGTAAATTTTGATTTCTTTTGCGGGTCATAATGAACTATAGCTCTAGACAACGCATTGAGGGCGCAACTATTAAGTTCGTCTTCAGTTAATTTGTTCCTAAATCTGTTAGTAACTGACTTTATTAAAGCCTTTATGTCACTATCCTTACTAGCTTCCTTAATCTTCTCGTTCAACAGTTCTTTCTTCATCTTTTACCTCAATTTCATTTTCAAGTGATTTTCTAACATCTGAAAAATTAAACATTTTTCCAACACCAATAAAGAATCGGTATCTGGATACAACTTTTAAAGCCTCTATTCCTTCAATCTTTTCAATCTTATTTCTTAGTGACGGTGTAATATCAAAGTTTGTATGGCCGACCCAGCAGTCGTAGTTAATTGCCAGCGATAATTCTTTAATTAGTTCTTCACTAATTGGAACACCCGGTTGTTCCATTATAGCATCGACATCTTCAGAGTCAAGCATATCTCGAAATTCTTCTGGAATTTCTGGCTCAGGAGGCATCATTTTAGATATAATGTGTTCTATAAACGGGTTTGATACCTGATCCTCTATTACATCTTCATACTTTTGCCAGCCTATTTTTTTTTGTTTTCTCATACTAACCTCCCCGTAAAAGATCGGTTGGACTAATACATGGTTCCTCTGAAACTTTCCTTTCTTTATTCTTTGTTTTTCGTGTGCTTTTAACGTCATTCTGCAAATGTTCTTTCAATTCTATTTTAGCTATTTCTTGAATTCTATTTAAAAAGTCTCTATACAGGTTTGGATTTTCAGACTCTGCAAAGCCATCTTTAATCAAGTCAATGGTTGTAGCTGAAAATTTGTTTGATGTTATGTTATAAAATAGATGAGCAAAAAACTGCATTGTTGTATCTTCAAAGTCTTCAACATCTATGTCTACTATGCATTCACCTGTATTTTTAATTGAATAGATTATAGATGCGACTATTTCTTCTTGTACGATTTCGATTTCATCAGACATCTAATACTTTCATTATCTTAATAGCAGAATTATCCCAGCTAAATTCTGTAGCTGTATCAAGTCCCGCTTTGTTGTATGTATTTTCGTGATTTTGCACACGCACATGCACGCTTCTCATATGGTTAGATATTTGTTCTATTTGATCCTCCCCAATACGTGCCCATTCTCCCTTGCCATGAAACCATTTTCCGTCATAAGCTATTTCTGTGTCATCTATCGTTACTAGCATACTATTTTCTTCAGTACAAAATTCAGTATGTGCTGAGAAGTCAGTAATAATAACCTGTTTACCACAGGCCATCATCTCCAGTGCCTCTAGATTCCACCCCTCAGCCCTCGCTGGGAAAACGCCGCAGTCTACTTTTCTCATAATATTATACACTTCTTCCTGTGAATTTACACGAGGAATTAGTTTAACTCTTGGGTCATTATATTTATTATACCAGTAATTATTCTCATCAGGAGAATTGAATGGGTTTTCACACATCATCCATAGTTGCACGTCTTCATTATCTGGAAACGCTTTTTTGAAAGCATCAATAAGTACATCGTGGCCCTTGCGGACTTCCCATTTTCCACAGTTAAAAAATACTGTACTGGATGGTTTTGGCTCTGATAGGGCTTGAATAACACTGCCGTCAAACACCTTCATATCAACGCCAAGAGGAATTACATGTGTAATATCCTCCATGTTATATCCCCAATAATTCTTTTCTAGATTATTTATTACTATTTGCTTAGCCCATTCTGAACATACGAAAATCATATCTACACTTCTCAAGTGGTGCTTTTCTAGCTCGTTAAATGAGTCTAATTCAAATATTGGAAATCCTACACGTTTACCGCCTCCAACGAATTGAGACATATCATGCTGATGCCAAATGCGAATACAGGGTGCTTTTGGGTTAAACATATTTCTATTACCCATTAAACCTTTTACGTAGTTTGCCTGTACGTCACTTGTTACGGCTGGATCTCCAATAGGCCATAAAGACACTGGCATATATTTATCTAATGCTTTACAGATATTATAACCCGCTATGCCATAGCCTAGTTGATTTATTGGTGCTATAATGTTAATCATAGATTTGATGCAATTCTTATAAATTGTTGAATACTTGTAATATCATTGTTTGAAAAAATTTGGGCACAAACAGTTTTAGCTTGCGATGCCTTATATCCAAGAGACTTTAAGGCTAAACAGCAGTCATCAAATAGCGGGTGTTTCTTAGGTTTTTCAACTTTAGGTTTTGCAACTTTAGGTTTTTTGATTTTCTTTGGTTTTTCTACGTATAGTATGGTTGGCATATCCTTTTCTATATACCCAAGCTCAAAGAAATCTAGATTACGCTTAAACCTGTACTCTTCTGGACTATTGTAGCCTCTAACTAAACAGTACAACATATACGAAAAAAAAGCAATTACAATAACAGAACTCATGTGAACACCATGCAAAATTAGTTAACGGAAATTTTCTTGACTAAATCAGCTTCTGAAACAATAGAATCTACGAATACTGTCAACATCCCATGCTCCATAGAAGCGGATTTGACTTCATGATTCTTAGAAATTCCAAAATTGATCGTGAATGCCCTTTTGGCGATCCCCCTATGATTATAGCATACGGAACTGTCCTTGTCGAGACCTTTTGACGAGATTGTCAAAATATTTCCTTTTACTGACACATCTACATCGTCTTTACTGTATCCAGCAAGGGCGAACTGTATTTGTGCAGAACCATCTTCCTGCTTAATGATATCGTACTTTGGGAAGGATGAACTTGAATTTTTCCCACCAAAAACGTCAAAAAGCAAACCGTCCAAACCAACGCTTCTATGTAGAGCATCTGCTAGTTTTAAAGTAGTAGTCATATAGACCTCTCTTTCTAGTCACCCATTAGGCATGACAATTGGCAGGTGTCCACATGAGTCTATTCATCTTCAGCTATTATGCTGCAATGTATTGCAAGTAGCCAAAAAAAAATAATCACTAAGATTTCTAATATTTTCATTATCTAAATCTCGCACACCAGTAATATCTGCCACTACGTGATTTATACACGGCACAGCCTATTTTGGTATAACGAGAATTTAGTATGTTTCTCCTATGTCCGTCACTATTCATCCACATCTGCACGACAGATTGTGGACTTACGTTTGCAACAGCTATGTTTTCTGCACCATGTCTAATGTTGGCGTGTTGTAGCGTTTCGTTTTCTGCCATCCACATTGAGTGCTCAATCGCTTCATTCATTAACTGATCATCTATTTCAAGTACCGATAGTCCATATTGTAATCTAACAATATTGTGATATTCTACCGTTTGATTAAACCATAAATGATAAGTTATAAAAAAACATAAACAGTACATATAAAATGAAAGCGGGGCGACATGACGCCGCCCCACCCTTTTCTGGCTATTAGTCTTTTTGAGTAACTGGAGGACCAAGAGCGATTTCATCTGCCATTACACAGATTGAACTACGCTGATTGCCTTCTGCATCCTCATAATTATCCACCTTTAGCTTACCCTGAATTTCTACTAGCCTGCCTTTAACGAGGAAGGTTTGTAAAGTTTCCGCCATCTTGCCAAAGCAGAGGACGTTTAGGAAAAGCGTTTCATCGTCTCGTCGTCCATTAGATGCGATTCGGAACTTACTCATTGGAGTACCCTTATGGGTTGTTCCAGCTTCAGCGTTCTTAGTGAGACGACCACTCCCAATCCAACAGTTCAAATTCATTTCAGATCTCCAGTGCAGAACGAATACGGCCTCGCACAACCTGTGCGTTGCCACGATTAGATGCGCTTGTTGAAGCGCTGTAGAGAGTCTCGGTAAAACTTCGTGGTAGACCAAGTGCTGTACCAGCCTTTAGGGTTTCACGCTTGTTTGATCCATAAGATCCTACTCCGAGATAATTTGCTACCGCTGTGACGGGGTTAAAGGTTTGACCCTTGCTCTTACCTCGTGTTACAGTAGCGGTAATTGAGTTACTGTCATCAACGCCCCAATCGTAAGAAGCCGGGGCAGCAGACAGTGCCTGATAAAAATCAGATCGTTCCATTTTCAAATCCTTCATCAAAAAGTTACTAAAAGTTATCCGACACAACGTCAGATGATATTGGTTCTAGTTTTTCAAGTTCTGCCTTGCCTTCCGAAAGGTAAGATTCAAGATTACTGATCTCGGCGTCTAGCTTTTGCTTTTGCTCCCGAAGCATCAGAATCTGATTTTGAACATTGACTAGATGTGCCTTAGACATTTCTGTTAGCGTTGGCATTCTCTTCTCCTATTATAGTCTGGAAACGGTGATTTTCAAATGAAAATCTTGAAAAATTCTGAAAAAATCACTAACCGAGAATCTCGGTTCTGTAAAGATACACCACGGGTTTTTAGGGTCATAATACCCCCACTCGGTAAGATGTCAGCTAGGGTAGTGATAGAATATTTATCTCAAAACTCTTTCGAGTATGACCCTCTAGGTTGATCCTCATCAGAGCCTAGATTCTTGCAAGATAAATTTTTATCAGTCGGCAGGATTTGTGAGATCCATCGGGGTCCGGTTTATTACTTTTACCATAATAAACTTATTGAAGGTTTGGCTACCTTCCGGCCTCTACCTTACGTACATTATGTGGTACGCCTGTGTCTTCCGAACTCTCTCAATCAGGGTAGGAGAGCTATACCTCACCAGTTACTCTTTTGTACAATTTCGATTCAAGCAAGCTCGGTTGACGATCTTACCTTTCGGTAATCATACTCTATTATAGCGTTGGCCAGATATTTTTCCAAATTAAAATTCCCCATGTTTAAGGAATTTCATTAATTCCTCGTGTGACCAAATATCTTCAAATTGACCATCAGTCGCCATGATTGCCAGTTCTCGATAATTTTCGTACATTGTAAGGAATTCTTCTGCAATTTTTCTAGTACCAAATTGTCTCAGAGTTTCTTCAGCGTGTGAGGTCATTCGGTTTATCTTTTCACCCCTTGAGATACCACTCATAATTTCTCCATTTTAGAAGCTGGAACAATGTAATTCATAGGCTTTCCAATGCCATACCGGCGTTTTACCTTAAATTTATCAAAATTTTCTCTCGTGATTTTTCCAAGAATTTGAATAATTCCATTGGAACTATCAAATCTTGTTAATACATAAAGTTTTGGTGGTTTTCTAGTCTCGTATTCCCTTACGGGAATCTTTAATTCTGGCTCACCAGAACCCATATAAGTAATAGTCTTTACTTCTATTCCATTAAAGTCCTCTCCACCGTCTCTCACTGCGTAAATTTCCTCATCTACGGAGTCACCTGTTGCAATAGCCCATCCGAGTTCACCTAGAACACCTAGAAAATGAGCCATATATTGGCGGTCAATGTCCATCTTGTCCGCAATTTTTGTTTTAGCACGATTGCTAAATAGTTTTGTATCTTTGTTTCTAAAAGATGAATGTTTAGCATCATGTCTTTTAATAGCTAAATCAACAGCATAGTTTAGTTGTTCTTTATTTAACTGTATGTTCATTCTGATCTCCAATGTTTGGGTGATACACCGCTAGTATACTTTATATCGACAGGATGTCAATCGAAATCTACTCAAATTCCGAATATTCATGAAGAAAAACGCCAGCCTCAGCAAACATTTGTCTCGATGTTTTAAAATCTTCTTCCCAGCCAGTATGTGGGTTCTCAGGCGACACAACCCTCGAAATACCTGATTGTATCAGCATAGACGCGCATCTAGGGCACGGCATAAAAGGATAGGTATAAAGAGTGCATTTTTCTAACGACCTGTTAGCAAACAACAGGGCGTTCATTTCCGCATGAACGATAATTTTGTATTTTTCTTCCCTATTGTTCAGACGTTCATCGTCCTCGATACTTCTTGGAAATCCATTATATCCGATAGATACGACTCTATTGTTATCATCTATGATAACAGCACCAACCTGAGTACTAGGATCTTTACTCCAAGATGACACCTCTCTTGCGAGTCTTAAAAATCTGAAATCCCATACTATGCTTGAATCCCACATTATCCTCTCCCATACTTATCAGAGTATCTAACGATATCATTTTCATCGCAAACCCCACACTGCATTTCATATATCTCAAGATTACCAGAGCCAGTATTCTTAATCATATGTTTTATTCGTTTGTTAATAGTAAAACTATCACCAGTAGATACTTCGATATCTACACTGCCCAGTGTCAATAGACCATTACCACTGGCTACGAACCAGAATTCATCTCTTTGTTCGTGTGACTGATAGGATAATTCTTCTCCCTCAGAAACCACAATAGTCTTAAATACAACATTGTTTGTTCTAAATATATCTTTATAATACCCCCACGGTTTCAAAATTAAATCATTCATAGCATTCCTCGTAATAGTCGTAGAATTTATCAACAAATCTGTCATACGTGTTAGCGTTCCTCAAGTCTTGCCTAATAAGATTGTACAATTCTTTTGGAAACTTCATCATACCATATTCTTCAAACATTTCAAGTGAAATCTTCCTTTTTTCATTGGAGTCCTTCATCACGTAAACGTGTTCCTTCTCCCTACCTTTAACTTCAATCGTCCAGTCATCAATTGCAACTTTAGGTTTTTTCATATGAATCGTCTACTCACTTTCTGTAAAAGTTCAGAAATTTGTTCAAGTTCACTGGCAGACAAGCCCTCCATGTAATCTTTACAACACGGTTCATCACGAGTATCTTTCTGTAATTGAGAAAATCTACCGTCGTAGATATACCCAACAGTTAATCTCCTGCCGTCCAGTATTGTCTTCTTATCTTTTGACAAATAAAACATAAAAAAATCCTCCAAAAAAGTTACTGACTTCTATACTATGCTCAACATAGCAAAAAATCAATAAAATTCTTGGAGGATTACTAATTTTGTTGTAAATTTATTCAGACAGCTTGATTTCGAGCCTATAAACACGATCCTCTAGCTTATCTATACCTAATGCTTTCCTTTGCAGCCATAAACCAAACCACATTGAACCAACTAATACGGCAATAACAATGAAACACCCCAATAAGGCTTCACCGCTGGTTGGACCGCCATTCTTTCCACTCGTCATCGTCCTCTGGCTCCACAAAAAATTCGTTATAAGTTACTTTTAGAATTCTAAGATCCTCACGGCGAACTACTGCAAATTCATCATCGACATCATCGTAATTGAATATGACATTTGCAATTGCATCTTTAAGAGGTTTAAACATCTGATTCTCCAAGTTCTTCGTCAAACTCTCTCATAAGTTTCTCGATCCTACGTTCACGTAACATCTGCCTTCTTTGCAGTCTCAACTTTTCTTTTACTCTTTTTTCTCTAGCTTTTACCTTTTTGATTTTTCTTCTTTCTTTGCCCATAATCAATCCTCATATGGCCAAGTGGTTGCAAGAACATCATTAACGCCATCAATTGTTACTAGCCACCTTCCGTACTTTCCAGTTTTTCCCGTGCTGATGGTTACATAACCAAGCTCGTTAGTTACCTTATTAAGCAGGTCCGCACACGTATTAGTGGCGAATGTCCACTGAGGATGGCCACGTTCAGGTGTATCGACTCCCGTTAGGCGTCCTCTAATCTTCACCGTCACCCCAAAACCAAGATCCACTAGAAAGTCAACGGTATCACCGTCTACAACTCTAGCAACTTTAGCTCGATACTGGTACATAATCTTCCTTTCCATTTGTAATACAGTTTTTTGTTGACCACCAGACATCGTTAATTCCGATGGAATCTATGATTGATTGACAATTAGCACACGGTTTACTGTTCTGTAATATCCCAAACCTGTTTAGTCTTATTATAACAAAAGAAAAGCTGCTGTCAAGGTAAAATTTACCCCACGCCTTAGAAATTGCATCAGTTTCTGCGTGTGCGTAATTGTATTGTTTATATTTTTGTACGTTAAATCTATTTGCAAGGTATAAGATTTTGGGACTTGGATCGTAACTATTTACTCCGATTGATACAAGTTTATTTTTCTTATACAGGAATGCAAAGTGATACGGCCTATACCGCCCACTCATAGGCTGATGATACTTGGGGAAAAGATCAAATGCCATTCCTAAAGATTTATCTATCCGTTTCATTAGCTTCTAAACGCTTCTATCGTATGCTTGAATGGATTTCCTTCAATGTTTTGTACCTGCTCCAACATTATAGCAGCAATTTCGCGGATTTCAAGTTGAGCATGTTCAGAATTACGAAGTTTTTGGAAATTCGCAAATGAGCGCATATTAAACATAATATCTGCCTGAATCTGGCTGTTGTATGTTTTGAAGAATCTCGCTGACTCTTTTGCTCGCTTGCGTCCCAATACTGGTTCAAGGTCTGCCAAGCAAGCGTGATATAATCTATTACCCTCTTCAGTATATTCTTCTAATCTTTCATACCAATCATCAGATGGGGTA
>Ga0070754_10000298_pt1 | contig 48034 bp, 43 predicted proteins | sample VirMetDEL_Sep_01_FD_75181 | JGI IMG/M metagenome (GOLD analysis project Ga0070754, IMG submission 75181) | Aqueous microbial communities from the Delaware River and Bay under freshwater to marine salinity gradient to study organic matter... | ecosystem: Environmental > Aquatic > Marine >...
CCATGGCTGCGATGTACACCACGAAGGTGACGAGCATTGGAGTACTAGCTGTCATTGGGGGGCTCCCCTCTCGTTTGTTGTTCTCGGGCACCGTGCCCTGATTGGCAAAGTGCACCCGTTTTTTTGCGGATGCGGGCTCCGGTCTCTCTTCCTCGTCACACCGATATCGAATGAACATGGCCAGAGCCAGCGCAGTGAAACCGCCACTGCATCGGCAAGTGCCTGAGCACTTTCCCTGACCTCCCTGGCTTGCGCCTGCGGCCACCGAATCGCGTTACCACCAGGTTTCGCCTGCAAGAACCTCTCTTACCGGTCTAGCCCAGCAACGCTGGTCTGACCAATCTATGCAGACAAAAACGGCCATAACGAAAGTGAAGCGCGGAATTTAGTGGCAGAAGCGAACGAGCTTCTTGCTGAAAGCTCTGGAGTTTTTGCAGAAATCTCCGAGCCGGGGAACTTCCGGCAAATAGCTGTTCCGGCCTACGACGATAACCTGATCGCTCGGTCAGCCGTCATTGGCCTGGCGAAAAGGCAGATGGCTTCGCGCCTCTTGCGCGTAAACCCGCACGCCAGAGCGCTCCTGCTCAAGAAACTCGGCAACGGCAGCATGCAATCCCGGGTGGCAGAGATAATGCCACGAATGGGTAATGACCGGCTCGAACCCCCGGATCAACTTGTGCTCGCCCTGCGCGCCGGCATCGAAGCGCTGCAGGCCTTCGGCGATGGCCTGCTCCATGCCCTGATAGAAGCAGGTCTCGAAATGCAGCCGATCGAACTCGGCCAGACACCCCCAGTAGCGACCATAGAAGGTATCGCCATCGACCAGGCTGAACGCCATGGCCAGCGGACGCCCGTGCTGCGTGGCGAAGACCACGCGAATCATCTCGGGCATGCGCTCAGCCAGCAGACTGAAGAAGTCTCGCGTCAGGTAAGGGGCCTGCCCGCGCACATGGTAGGTGTTGGCATAGCAGGTATAGACAAAATCCCAGTCGGCCTCGCTCAACTCATGCCCCAGGCGCCAGCCGAACTCGATGCCTTGCCCCGCCACCTGCTCGCGCTCCTTGCGCATCTGCTTGCGCTTACGCGAGCTGAGCGCATCGTGAAAGTCCTGGAAATCACGGTAACCGCGATTGTGCCAGTGAAACTGGCAACCCAGGCGTTGCAGCCAGCCCTGTCGCTGCGCCATCACGGCGTCACAGGCGGGGCTGGTGAAGTTGATGTGCAGGCTCGACAGCCCCTGCGCAGGTAACTCCGCCGTGAGCGTGTCGAGCAGTTGCCCGGCTGCCTGGGCATCACCCAGCAAGCGTGCCCCGGTGACCGGAGAGAACGGCACAGCGCCCAGCAGCTTGGGGTAGTAGCCGATGCCAGCCCGCCGACAGGCATCGGCCCAGCCGTGATCGAACACGTATTCGCCATAGGAGTGCTGTTTCAGATAAGCCGGCAACGCCGCCTGCACCTTGCCCTGTTCGTCGCACCAGAGTCGGTGCGACGACAGCCAGCCACTGCGCCCGCCCACACTGCCGCTGTCTTCCAGCGCACTGAGAAAGGCATGACGCAGAAACGGCTGCGGCCGCTCCAGCAGCCCATCCCAGACGTCTGCGGGCAGCGCTTGAAGCGAGTCGATGATGGTAACGGGCATGAGCTCAACTCCAGAAGCCAGACTGCAATATATCTCTAACAATGCACCCGCAATATGAGAAGGCCAACTCTTATAACCTTAAGCTCTGTAAAGGAGTTCCCCATGCAAAAGTCCCTTCTCGCCCTCGGCGTCGCGCTCCTGCTCGGCACTGGTAACGCTCTCGCCCAGCAGTCGATCACCCACCCCTTTCACGCGAGCCAGGCAGAGGACGCACCGAACAATGTGCATATGGCCGTAGAAATCCCGGCAGGCAGCTTCACCAAATATGAGATCAACGAAGAAGGTCTGGTCTTCGTCGACCGTTTCCAATCCATGCCGGTGGTTTATCCGGCCAACTACGGCTCGCTGTCTCGCACGCTGGGTGGCGACAACGACCCCCTGGACGGCCTGGTGCTGACTCGCGAGCCCCTGCACCCGGGCGTGCTGATCAAGTTTCGTCCGATCGGCTATCTGAAGATGATCGACGGTGGCGAAGCGGACGAGAAGATCATCGGCGTGCCCAGCAGCGATATCGATCCGAGCTACGACGATATCAAAGACATCGATGATCTGCCTTTGATCGAGCGCCAGCGTATCGAGGCGTTCTTCCGCGTCTACAAGCAACTGCCGGAGGGGCGCAAGAAAGTCGAACTCAATGGCTATGGCAACGCCGCCGAAGCCCGCCAGATGATTCAGAAGGCCCTGGACAACTACAAGAAGAACAACTGAGTTTTCGTGACAAAGGCCCAGCCAGGTGCTGGGCCTTTTCAATTGCAGCCCTCAACTTTTTCCGGCCAGGGCCTTCTTGTAGCGGGTGGCATAGTTCAGCTTGCGGCCGGCTACCTTGTTCAGCTCCTTGCGATCCATCGACGAATAGCCGCCCAGCTCACGGGCCTTGAAGCCACTGTTGCCGACTTCGTCTTCCGGCGCGAGTGCCACCATCTTCTTCGCTGCCGCTTCGACTGCGTCGCGGTAATCGCCACGGTCGCTCAGGTCATAGCCATCCAGCGGCATCACCGAGCGCAACCAGTTGCCCCAGTAAAATTCCAGAAACTCGGGAGCCACTTCGCCGGAGCGCGGCTTGTCGTAGCCGACCTCACGGGTGAAGTACACCAGTGCCCGATAGGGGTCGTTGGCCAGGTGCTGCAAGCCGAGCTGGCTCGGTATCTGCTGCGCATCGATGACCTGGCCATTGCCGTCCTTCAACCAGACCTTGCGCGCCTGCGCCATGCGCTGCCAGAAACTGGCCATGTCCGCGCTGTCGCTGAAGTTGTCGGTCACCCGCACCCACATGTTGAGGTTTTCGCCCCCGCTGGGGTGCTCCAGCAATACGGTGAAGGTGTGGTGTCCATCGGTCAGGAACAACTTGCCCTGCGGGCCGATGACCACGGTCTTCATGTCACTGCGACGGGCACCGACCTTGTCCTGGCATGTGAAGCTCTCGGGTTGGTGCAGGTCGGCGTCACTCGGCACCTTGGCACTCTCGCCCTGCCCGTTGGCTTCGCAGTACTCGTCGAACAGCTTGTTGCGCTCCTGCGCGAAGCGGCCGAGCTTGTAGTAGATCTGATCGTAACCGACCGCGGCCTGGGTCGGATGCAAGGTCTGCAGGGGCACCTGCAGCAGCTCGCCGGGCTGGGCTGCACTGTAATCCTGGGCCAGAGCGGCCGAGCTCAGGCCCAGCGCAACCAGCAACAGAGTGATGTGACGCATCGAATGATCTCCAAAGGACTTGGCGATAAAAAAGCCCCGCCAATGGCGGGGCTCAATCAGGAGCAACGGATAAAGTCGTTGCTTAGAACACGTACTGCAGGCGACCTACGATGGCCTTGCCATCATCCTGCACGCTCTTGCCACCGACTTGGTTGGAGGTGTTGATGTTGTCTACCTGATAGTCGACGTAGTTCAAGCTGGTACGGACGGACGGGGTAACGAAGTAGTTCACGCCCACCACCATGGCCTTGGTCTTGAACTCGTCGTTGACGTCGTCAGCAACGATACCGGCCAGACCCAGGTTGCCCGGAATGGCACCTGCATCGGAGTCGATGGTGGCGCTTTCATAGCGAGCGAAGACTTCCCACGAGCCTTTCATGTTGTCCGGCTTGTCCCACTTGCCGTCAGCAGCCTTGTACTGGCGCACGCCGTTGAACATGTAGGAAACCTGAGCGTAGTAACCGCTGAGGTCGACGTCGGACTTGGCACCGGCCAGGGTTTCGCCGCTGATCTGGCGCTGGAAGTACTCGGCCTGAGCACGGAAGGCACCGAACTGAGCGCCGGACTCCAGCACCCATTCAACGTCCTTGTCAGCCACACGCACGTCGCCGAAGGTCAGGCGGAAATCGTTGTCGCTGCGGATACCCATGCGGGTACGAGCACGAGCACGGTTATCGTCGGACTCGCTGTTGTGATAGTTGGCGGCCAGGTGAATAACGTCGGTACCGTTGAGGTACGGCGCCCAGTGGGCACGCAGGGTGTAGCCGTAGAGTTCGTCGTTGTCTTCGTTCTTGTAGTTGTTGTCACCCCCATAGGTGGCAACCTGAGCCATCAGACCGTAGTTGTCGCCTGAATGCTTGAAGTTCACGCCGAACTGGGTGTCTTCATCACCGTTCAGGAAATCGTACATGAACGGGCGCTCGATGGCGGTGATCCAGGAAGAGCTGGTGGTGTTCTCCAGACCGTAGTCGCCACCAAAACGGCCAACGGTGAACTTACCGATATCCAGGCCGGTGTAGGCGATGTACGCGCGGTCGACTTTGGTGTCATCGCCTTCGTCGTAGCTCAGACGCAGACCCCAGTCCCAATCGCTGTAGGCGGTGCCTTCCAGGCCGAACTCACCGCGACGGATGAAGGTGTTGAAGGTATCGTCGAACGGCTTGTTCTGGTCGGCAGCCATCAGACCATCGAACTGCGTGGCATCCCACTGCAGCTTGCCGCTCAGCTTGAAGCTGAACGCCTTGTCGGTGGTAGCGACTTCCAGGCCGCCTTTGGTCTTGATCACGAGGTCGGCGCCGTCAGTGGTGACAGTACCGGCGAAAGCCTGGGCGGAGACGGCCAGAGCCAGGGCGCTGGCTGCGAAACCGGCGAAGTGCTTACGGATCATCGAGGATTCCCCTGTTGGACTTTAAGTGTTGAAAACACCCGAGCGATGGGCTCGTTTGTGTTGGGGGGAATCTTGGCGAGGGGTTATTTCAGCGCAGTTGCCGATATATAAAGATTTGATGACAGCGGAACTTTTTACTTCCGTTGCTTATAAGCGAGTCAGGAGGTGTGCAAACGTGGTCCCAGCAGGATGATCGCGGCGCCAGCCAGACACAGTGCTGCACCCAGCCAGTCGCTGAGCATTGGCCGGGTCTTTTCGATCAGCGCCAGCCACACCAGCGAAGCGACGATATACACGCCACCGTAGGCGGCATAGGCGCGACCGGCAAAGGATGTCTCGACGCGAGTCAGAATCAGGGCGAAGAGCGCGAGACTCAGCAATCCAGGCAACACCCACCAGGCGCTGCGATCGAGCCGCAGCCACATCCAGAAGGCATAGCAACCGGCGATCTCGAACAGGGCTGCCAGCAGAAACCACAGGTAGTTGATCATCGAGGCGACCTATCCGCGCAGAGCGCCTTCACGCTCCCAGGCGCAGCGCACACGCAGCGCGCCCTCCTGCGGGCTGTGAAAGCCGCTATCGGACTCCCAGCGGAAGGTGTGGATGCCGCCCAGTTCGGTTTCCAGGTGAACCACCGCACTGGCCCAGTACAGACGCTTGAGCAGCGCCTCGAAGGTTTCGATCCACAGGTTCCACTCATACTCCACCGCACAGTAGCTGGCGCCGAAGTGGATCACCTGAGTCTGATAGAGGCCTGCGCCGGGCAGATCGCAGAAAGAGAACATTTCCTGGCCGAGGAAGGGCCACAGATCACCCGAGGGCAGTTCGGCCAACACGCCGTGATTGGTTTCGCGGCGCAGACGGCGCTGCTCGGGATCATCCGAGGGCCAGTCGCGGATACAGCCATAGACGATGGATTCGGACTCCACACCGGCACTCCTGAAAAAGCAGAAAGCCTTCTAACACAGCACGCCTGGGCATGAAAGGAACTGCTGCCAATTGTTCAGCGAGACTGGCGGCGGTTTCGCCCCAACAACCAGGCCACCAGCGTCATCAGCAGCGCCAGCGCCGTGAGCACCGCGAATGGCAAGCGGTAGCTGCCGGACAGATCGCGCGCCAGGCCGGTGAGAATGGGCGTCAGACAGCCCAGGCTGTAGCCGGTGAACAGCATCATCGCCGTCCAGCGGCTGACCGCCAGCGGCGAGCCGGCTTCGTATAGCGGCAGTACCAGCGACAGGGCGAAGGACCCGCCCAGCGAAAAGCCCAGGATCACCGCCCACAACTCCGGCAGCAAACGCGGCATGAAGGTGACCATCGCCAGGCAAGCGCAGGTGATCGCCCCACACGCCAGCAGCAGCGGATAACGCGCGTTGTAGCGCTGCGCCAGCCAGGGCAGCAGGAACGAGCTGGGCAGCCCCATGAGCATCGCCAGACTGAGCAGCGAATTGCTGCGTAGCATGCTCAGCCCGGCCTCGTGATAGCGCGCCACGGCCCAGGTCGCGATGGCATAGAACAACCCCGCCTGGATGGCGAAGAAGCAGCTGATCAGCCAGGCTCGCGGCTGCCGCCAGGGCAAGCCACCGCTTTCCTGCTCGTCGGCTGCGCCGGCCTGGTTGGGCAGCCACAGCCAGAGCATGACCCCGAGCAACGCGGGTACCGCCCATACGGCCAGGCCCAGGTGCCAGGCGTCGCCAAACAGCGCAGTGGCCGGCGCAGTCAGCACCGCGCCACCAGCACCGCCTATGGCCATGCCCAGCGAATACCAACCCACCACACGGCCCATCTGGCTGGCGAAATGACGCTTGATAAAACCGGACAACAGAGGCCCGGCGACCGCGATGGCCGCGCCCAGGGCGATGGCGCTGCCAATCAGCACCGTGCTCTGGTGTGCAGCCAGACGCGCCAGCAGCGCCAGGCCGATCAGCCCGAGGCAGAGCACGATGGTGCGTTCGAGCCCCCAACGCATGGCCAGACGCGGTGCCAGAGGCGCAAGCAGGCCCATGCACAGCACTGGCAAGGCGGTGGTGAGGCTGATGAAACTGCGGCTCAGCGAGAGCTCGGCAGCGATGCGTTCGATCAGTGGGGCGAGGGACGTGATGCCGGGGCGCAAATTGATCGCCGCCAGCACCAGGGCCACCAACAACAGGGCCCGAGGGACTGGTTTCACGAGGTATCCGAGGTCATTGCGGCAGGCCGGGCCGGCCACCCTACCCCTGCAGGCCACGCCAGGCAAGCCTGCAGGTAGAAATAACTGACCTCTCGGTCAGCCCGCGGACTTGACCTTTCCGCGCATCTTCTCGGCCATGCTGGCCATCTCGTCGTACAGCGCCTGCGGGTTCTTCTGCTTCAGTGCCCAGGCCATGCGGCCCATCTCATGCGGCAGAATCAGGAAGCTACCCTTGGCCACTTCGTCATGGATGTAGTTGGCAATGTCCGCAGCACTGATCGGCGAGCTTTCCAGCAACTTGCCAACCTGCGCCTTCATCGCCGGCGTCGGGCCACGGAAGGAGTCCAGCAGATTGGTCTGGAAGAACGACGGGCAAACCACGTGCACGCCGATATCCTGCTGACGCAGCTCCACCAGCAAGGTTTCCGACAGGGCCACCACGCCAGCCTTGGCGACGTTGTAGTTGCTCATGCCCGGGCCCTGCATCAGGGCCGCCATCGAGGCGATATTGACGATCTTGCCCTTGCTCTGCTCCAGCAGCGGCAGGAACGCCTTGCAGCCCTTGACCACGCCCATCAGGTTGATCGAGATCTGCCAGTCCCAGTCTTCCAGTGACAACTCGCTGAAGAAGCCGCCGGACGCAACTCCGGCGTTGTTGACGATGATATCGATGCCACCGAACTGCTCTTCGCAGGCCTGCGCCAGGGCCGTCAGCTGACTGTAGTCACGCACGTCGCAACGACGGGTGAAGCCGTCACCGCCAGCCTCCCGCACCAGCGTGAGGGTTTCCGCCAGACCGGCCTCGTTGACATCGGCCAGCGCCAGGCGCCAGCCCTCGCGAGCCCAGCGCAGGGCAATTTCGCGTCCCAGGCCGGAGCCCGCGCCAGTGATCATCATGCGGTTTTGCATAGCAGCCCTGCCTTCAATGTTTGGTTGCAATGGCTGCCAGTGTAGCGAAGGAGATAAAGTCGCCGTGCCTTCATCAGGCTCATGAATGGCCAAGGCAAATCACCGCTACGTGCGTTTGCACCGGACCATGAGCAGATAGGCGTATACCGCGACGTTGATCAGCACCACGAAACCGCCCAGCCAGAGCTGTACCTGAGGTGTCAGCCCTGCCGGATAGATCAGAGGAATCAGGTAGTGCTCGATGAAGCCGCCCTCATAACCGGCATCACCGGCCGCCTGCCGCAGCTGGTTCTCCCAGGGCGTCAGCGGACATAGCAGATGGAAGAACTCCACCGTCACGCCCCACGCCACTGCCAGCAGATGCAGCCAGAGCAAGCGCGGCCAGCGCAGCAGCAACAGACCGCCGAGCAACACGAAAAGAATGAATCCCAGGTGGATCACCACCAGAGCATCGGCAGCCAGACGCCAACCCATCGCGTCTCAGTCCACCACGAACAGGCGTGCACCGGACGCGGTCGAGGAACGGTGAGCCTCAGCACCATCCGCCACCTGATAACTCATACCGGGTTTGAGCACGAATACCCGGCCGTCTTCCAGTTCGGTGTTCAGCTCCCCCTCAAGGCACAACAACACGTGTCCTTTATGGCACCAGTGGTCGGCCAGGTATCCCGGGGAATACTCGACCATGCGCACACGCAGCGAACCGAACTGGCAGGTGCGCCAGCGCGCCACTCCACGCTCCCCCGGATGCTCGGTCACAGGTAGCGCCGCCCAGTCCGTCACACCAAAGGGTACATCGCTGATATGCATAGACCGACTCCATCGCAATAGAGCGCCACCTTGGCGCAGCGCCAAAAAGCGCATAGATAGAAGAATACTTCAAAGAAATAACAATCGATTTAAAACCACTATTAAAACCATGCAAAGGCGACATTTCCCGGCTCAAGCGAACAGGACTAGCCTGTCACACAAGACGAAATGATTCTCAACGAGGCGCATCATGCTCAAGACCCTGACCTTCACCCTCATGCACTTCTGCATCGCCTTCGGCGTCACTTACGCCCTGACCGGCAGCGTCGCCGCCAGCGGCATGGTGGCGGCTATCGAGCCCCTGTGCAACTCGGTGGGTTTCTACTTCCACGAGAAAATCTGGCAGCGTTTCGAGCGCCGAGGTCAGGCGACCGCAGAGCGTCCCAAGCATGCCTGGCTGCACCACCACGCGTAACTGAAGCAGCCTACAACCAGCCAGGCTTGCATGGCACGCATCACAACTGCGCATGTTTCCCCGAGATCAGGCAGGATAGTCTGGCACTTTGCCCCGCTTGCTGCTGTCATAAGCCAGCTGTTCAATCCAGACGTTCTCTTATTCAAAGGGACTTAACTACATGCCCAGCCTTGCCCGACTCGCCGCTTTGCTCGGCGGCCTGGTCTTCTGTGCCTCCGCAACGGCGGCCGACGTGGACGCCGAAAGCTATGGCTATCCACTGGCCAATCCGTTCGAGGCGACCATCACCACCACGCCGCCTGAGCTGCGCCCCGAACTGCCAGCCGATGACGACATCCGGCAAAGCGACTACTCGGTGCGTCTGCGCCCGGATCGCGAGTTCGAGCTGCTGGACAACTTCTGGCCAGTGACCAAACTGCATTACCGTCTGGCCCGACAAGATGGTCGCGCACCGCTGATCTTCATCATTTCCGGCACCGGCGCGAACTATGCCAGCGGCACCACCGAGTACCTGAAGAAGCTGTTCTACGGCGCGGGTTTTCACGTCGTGCAACTGTCATCGCCGACCAGCTACGACTTCATGGCTGCCGCCTCGCGCTCGGCCACGCCAGGCTACAGCCCGGATGATGCCGACGACCTGTACCGCGTGATGCAGGCCGTGCGCGCCCAGCACCCTAAGCTGGAAGTCAGCGAGTACCTGCTCACCGGCTACAGCCTCGGTGCGCTGCATGCCGCCTTCGTCAGCCAGCTGGACGAAACCCGCCGCGCCTTCGATTTCAAGCGAGTGCTGCTGCTCAACCCACCGGTCAACCTCTACACCTCGGTCAGCAATCTGGACAAACTGGTGCAGACCAAGGTGCAAGGCATCAACAACAGCACCAACTTCTATGACCTGGTGCTGGGCAAACTGACCCGCTACTTCAACGACAAGGGCTACCTCGACATCAACGAGGCCATGCTCTACGACTTCCAGCAGTCCAAGGAGAAGCTCTCCAACGAGCAGATGGCGATGCTCATCGGCACCTCGTTTCGCTTCTCGTCTGCCGACATCGTGTTCACCTCGGACCTGCTCAACCGCCGTGGCCTGATCACCCCGCGTGACTACCGCATCACCGAGAGCACCAGCCTCACGCCCTTCTTCCAGATGGCTCTGCGCTGCGACTTCGACTGCTACATCGCCGAACAGCTGATGCCCATGTGGCGGGCACGCTACGACGGCGGCAGCCTCAACCAACTGATCGACGAGAGCAGCCTCTACGCGCTGGAGGATTACCTCAAAGGCAGCGACAAGATCGCCGTGATGCACAATGCCGACGACCTGATTCTCGGCCCGGGCGACATCGGCTTCCTGCGCCGCACCTTTGGCGACCGCCTGACCCTTTACCCGCGTGGCGGGCACTGCGGCAACCTCAACTATCGCGTCAACAGCGACGCCATGCTGGAGTTCTTCCGTGGTTAAGCACAGCACCTTTCTGATTGCCCTGCTGCTGGCCAGCGAGCAGGCCCTGGCCGAGCGCCATGTCGACGCCGACGGTTTCACCAACCCGCTGCAGTATCTGCAGTTCAACCCAGGGCTGGATCAGCAGGAGTTCGAGCGCGCCTCCAGCGACGCCCTGCAGGTCTATGACCCGCTGGAGTCGTTGAACCGCCGCGTCTATCACTTCAACTACCGTTTCGATCAGTGGGTGTTTCTGCCCGTGGTCGACGGCTACCGCTATGTCACGCCGAATCTGGTGCAGACCGGCGTGCACAACTTCTTCAACAACCTCGGCGAGATCCCCACGCTGGCCAACAGCGTGCTGCAGCTCAAGGGCAAGCGGGCGATGAACAGCACCGCCCGGCTGCTGTTCAACACCATTCTCGGGGTAGGCGGTATCTGGGACCCGGCGACGAAGATGGGCCTGCCGCGCCTGAGCGAGGACTTCGGCCAGACCCTGGGTTACTACGGCGTACCGGCCGGTCCTTACCTGATGCTGCCGCTGCTCGGCCCGTCGAACCTGCGTGACACCGGCGGTCTGGTGGCGGACTACAGCCTGGAAAACGCGGTCAACTACCTCGACGTGGCCGACGCCAGCCGCAGCAATCCCGGCATCACCGCGCTGCGCATCGTCGACACCCGCGCCAATACCGGCTTCCGCTATGGCCAGCTGAACTCGCCATTCGAGTACGAGAAGCTACGCTTCTTCTATCACGAGTCGCGCAAGCTGAAGATCGCCGACTGATCTTCCGGGCCATGCATCGAATTAATCGATGCATGGCCCGGAAATTTTCCACCCAAACATCGATTCAATCCGCATAGCATGACGGCATTCCTAACGTTCAAGGAGCCCGCCATGACTTCGCCACGCCGCGTCATCAGCATCCAGCCTGGCCAACCCGCATCCGACGGTGCCGGCGTGCGCCTCAACCGCGTGATCGGCGGGCCCGGTCTGGAACGCTTCGATCCGTTTCTGATGCTCGACGAATTTTCCACCGACAATCCTGACGACTACATCGCCGGCTTCCCGCCGCACCCGCATCGCGGCTTCGAGACCATTACCTACATGCTCGAAGGTCGCATGCGTCACGAGGATCACCTGGGCAACGTCGGCCTGCTCGGCAGCGGTGGCGTGCAGTGGATGACCGCCGCACGCGGCATCATCCACAGCGAGATGCCCGAGCAGGAGTCCGGTGCCATGCGCGGCTTCCAGCTCTGGCTCAACCTGCCGGCCAAGGACAAGCTGGGCGACGCCGGTTATCGCGACATTCCGGCCAGCGAGATCCCACGCGTCAGCACGGCGTCAGGCGTCGAGGTAGTGGTGATCGCGGGCGAATTCCATGACGGCGAGATTCGTCAGGCCGGCGCCGTGCAGCGCCCGCACACCCAACCGCAACTGTTCGACCTGCACCTGCCAGCCGGCAGTCAGATTTCGCCACGCCTGGCCGATGGCCAGCGGGTCATGCTGTACGTCTACCAAGGTTTGCTGGAGCTGCCCGAGGCGAGCGCCCAACTGGTCAGTGCCGGACGGCTGGTAAGGCTGTCGGATGAGGGCACGCTGCACCTCGCCAGCGCCCATGGCGCGCGGGTGCTGCTGATCGCCGGCACAGCGTTGAACGAACCCATCGTGCAATACGGGCCGTTCGTGATGAACAGCCGCGAGGAAATCGAACAGGCGCTGCGTGACTTCCGTGATGGTGTGCTGGCCTGAAACGCTAGAACGGCACATATCTCAGGATGCGCCGTGCGGCGCTCCCTGGCGCAGATCAGATGATGCACCTCAAGCAGACTGCGCCACTTCGGCCAACCCGAGAAAACGACTGAGCTCGGCCTTGCGCGTCATCGCATCCTGATAGCCCAGTTCGATCAGTTCACTGCAGTAACCGGGCTCGAACAACAGATAGCTGAGCACACCCGCGCCACCGGTCTTGGTCGCACCCGGGCCACGCAGGAACAGGCGCAGCGCCTTGGGCAGCTCACGCTGGTGGCGTGCGGCGATCTGATCCAGCGGCTGGCTCGGAGCGATCACCAGCACATCCACCGGATTCAAACCCAGACCGCGCGGACGCCGCTCAGGCGGCACCAGCGCGCTCATCTGGTTGAGCCGTTCGAGCAACTCGATATCGGTTTCCAGGCTGTCGATGAAGGTGCTGTTGAGCATGTGTCCACCGATCTGCGCCAGACTCGGCGGTCGATTGGCCGCAACCACCGGCACAGAGGGATTGCTGTTCGTGTTGCCACTGACCCCGATCACCAGCACCCGGCTGGCCCCCAGGTGCAACGCCGGGCTGATCGGCGCTGCCTGGCGCACCGCACCGTCACCGAAATATTCGCGATTGATCTTCACCGGCGGAAAGATCAGCGGAATCGATGCACTGGCCAGCAGGTGCTCGAGCTGCAGACGGGTCGGCACCCCAACCCGGCGATGGCGAAACCAGGGATCGATGGTGGCGCGCCCCTGATAGAAGGTCATCGCCTGGCCGCTTTCGTAGCCAAAGGCCGTTACCGCCACGGCGCGAAGCTGACGAGAACGCACCGCGGCCGCGATACCGGAGAAGTCCAGCTCGCGCTCCAGCAACTCGCGCAGCGGCGAGCTGTCGAGCAAGGCCACCGGAGCATCGCGCCCCAGACCCAACAGGCTGTGGCCAACGAAGTGCGCCGCCTGGCGCAGCACCCCGGGCCAGTCGCTGCGGTACACCATGTGAGTATGAAAGCCCTGCCAGACGGAGGTCAGGCGACGCACTGCCTCGCCGAACTGCATCGCGCCACAGGCCAGGCTGACGGCGTTGATCGCTCCGGCCGAGGTGCCGACTATCACCGGAAAGGGATTGTGCGAGGCATCGGGCAGCAGGTCGGCGATGGCCGACAGTACGCCCACCTGATAGGCAGCCCGTGCCCCGCCCCCAGAGAGAATCAAACCGGTAACGGGAGCATCGGGACGCGCAATCACTGTCATCGGCTGATCCTGTTTTTCGTTGCAGTATAGATGGGCTACTTGTCCTTTCCGTAGAGCTTCGCTTCGCCCTCGGGTCGGGTCTTGAAGCGACGGTGGGCCCACAGGTACTGCTCGGCAGGTGCTGACCACCTGCTCGATCCACTGATTGATGCGCAGGCAGTCGGCTTCTTCGCTCTCGCCCGGAAAGTCGTCCAGCGGCGGGTGGATCACCAGACGATAACCGCTACCATCGGCCAGACGCTGCTGAGTGAAAGGCACCACGCGCGCCTTGCCCAGGCGCGCGAACTTGGTGGTGGCGGTAACCGTCGCCGCCTGGATGCCGAACAACGGCACGAAGATGCTCTGCTTGCGGCCGTAGTCCTGATCCGGCGCGTACCAGATCGCCCGACCGGCACGCAGCACCTTGAGCATCGCGCGGATGTCCTCACGCTCGATGGCAGTCGCATCGAGGTTGTGGCGTTCGCGGCCACGACGCTGAACGTAGTCGAACAGCGGGTTGTCGTGCTCACGGTACATGCCATCGATGGTGTGCAACTGACCGAGCAGCGCGGCGCCGATCTCCAGAGTGGTGAAGTGCACGGCCATGAGGATCACGCCCTGCCCTTCGGCCTGCGCCTGCTGCAGATGCTCGAGGCCTTCGACATGCGCCAGACGCGCCAGGCGCGCCTTGGGCCACCACCAGCTCATGGCCATCTCGAAAAACGCGATACCGGTGGAGGCGAAGTTCTCCTTGAGCAGACGCTCGCGCTCGGCAACGCTCTTGCCAGGGAAGCACAGCTGCAGGTTGCGCGCAGCGATCTGCCGGCGCGAGCTCGCCGTGAAGTACATCAGCCAGCCCAGCGCTCGCCCCAGTTTCAGTTGCACGCCATAAGGCAACTGCACCACCAGCCACAGCAGCCCAAAGCCCAGCCACAGCGGCCAGAAACGCGGATGAAGAAAACAGGCGCGAAAGCGGGGGCGATCCATGAGGCGTATCCGATCACTTACAAAGCCGCGCATTCTAACGCAGTTTTCCCGCCCGGCTCGGTGGCATCGCTGCCGCCACCGCAGGTGACCGCATGGAATCTACAGCCAGCGTGAACAGCTGACGGCGCGCCACCCCTGCATCGCTGACGCACGCAGCTTGCGGCAGGCGGGCGATGCCGTTATAAGTCCGGGCATCTTTCGACTCGCCAGAAGGCCCATCGCACCACCATGAGCCAAGCCGACCTCCTCGCCCAAGACCCCGTATTCCAGCTCAAGGGCAGCATGCTCGCCATCACCGTGATGGAACTGGCGCACAACGACCTCGAACGCCTCGACGCGCAGCTGGCGGAAAAAGTCGCCCAGGCCCCAGCCTTCTTCAGTAACACGCCGCTGGTGCTGGCCCTGGACAAGCTGCCGGAAGGCGAAGGCGAGCTGGACCTGGCCGAGCTGATGGCTGTCTGTCGCCGTCATGGCCTGCAAACCCTGGCCATTCGCGCCTCGCGGGAAAGCGACGTTGCCGCCGCCGAAGCCATGGACCTGCCGGTGTTGCCGCCGTCCGGTGCACGTGAGCGGCCGCTCGACCCGGCCCCGAAGAAGGTGGAAGAAAAGCCGCCGGAGCCCGAACACAAGCCCAGCCGCATCATCACCAGCCCGGTGCGCGGCGGCCAGCAGGTCTATGCCCAGGGTGGCGACCTGATCGTGCTGGCGCCGGTCAGCGCCGGGGCGGAACTTCTCGCCGATGGCAACATCCATGTTTACGCGCCCATGCGCGGCCGCGCCCTGGCGGGTATCAAGGGCAACACCCAGGCACGAATTTTCTGTCAGCAAATGGGCGCCGAAATGCTGTCGATCGCCGGCCACTACAAGGTCGCCGAAGACCTGCGACGCGACCCGCTGTGGGGCGATGCGATACAGGTCAGCCTGTCGGGTGACGTGTTGAACATCACCCGCCTTTAACGGATACTTCCGCCACTTTTTACGGACACAAAAAGGGCATCTGGAAGCCTCGAATGGCCTCAGATTCCCGCGTTATTTTCATTTTTTGGGGTGAATCACCTTGGCCAAGATCCTCGTAGTCACTTCCGGCAAAGGTGGCGTCGGTAAAACCACCACCAGCGCCGCCATCGGTACCGGCCTCGCTCTGCGCGGGCACAAGACCGTCATCGTCGACTTCGACGTCGGCCTGCGTAACCTCGACCTGATCATGGGCTGCGAACGCCGCGTAGTGTACGACTTCGTCAACGTCGTCAACGGCGAAGCCACCCTGACTCAAGCCCTGATCAAGGACAAGCGCCTCGAGAACCTCTACGTGCTGGCCGCCAGCCAGACCCGTGACAAGGACGCGCTGACCCTGGAAGGCGTAGAAAAGGTCATCGCCGAGCTGTCGCAGAATTTCGAGTACGTGGTCTGCGATTCGCCGGCAGGTATCGAGAAAGGTGCGCACCTGGCGATGTACTTCGCCGACGAAGCCATCGTCGTGACCAACCCGGAAGTCTCCTCGGTACGTGACTCCGACCGTATGCTGGGCCTGCTGGCGAGCAAATCGCGCCGCGCCGAGAAAGGCGAGGAAGCGATCAAGGAGCACCTGCTGCTCACCCGCTACAACCCCGAGCGCGTTACCAAGGGCGAAATGCTCGGCGTCGAAGACGTCGAGGAAATCCTCGCCATCCGCCTGCTCGGCGTGATCCCCGAATCCCAGGCCGTGCTCAAGGCATCCAACCAGGGTATCCCGGTCATCCTCGATGACCAGAGCGATGCGGGCCAGGCCTACAGCGACGCAGTCGATCGCCTGCTCGGCAAGGAAGTGGCGCACCGCTTCCTGGATGTGAAGAAGCAGGGCTTCCTGCAGCGCCTATTTGGAGGTCGCGAATGAATATTTTCGACTTCTTGCGTTCGCGCAAGAAGGAAACCACAGCCTCCATCGCCAAAGAGCGCCTGCAGATCATCGTTGCCCACGAACGTGGCCAGCGTACCCAGCCCGACTACCTGCCCGCTCTGCAGCAGGAGCTGGTTGAGGTGATCCGCAAGTACGTCAACATCGATTCGGATCAGGTTCAGGTCGCCCTGGAAAACCAGGGTAGCTGCTCGATTCTGGAATTGAATATCACCCTGCCGGATCGTTGATCGAGACTGGCGGTGCTCACGGCGGCTTCGGCCGCCGTGTTCGTTTGTAGCAACACGCATCTGTAGGAGCGGATTCATCCGCGAAGCTTCTACAGGCCAAAGCATCGCGAATGAATTCGCTCCTACACCAGCCCACACACCATGCCGCTAAGCCAGATCGAAATTCTCCACCAGGACGCCGCCCTGCTGGTGATCAACAAACCTACCCTGCTGCTGTCGGTGCCCGGCCGCGCCGATGACAACAAGGATTGCCTGGTCACCCGCCTGCAGGAAAATGGCTACCCCGAGGCGCGCATCGTGCACCGGCTGGACTGGGAAACCTCCGGCATCATCGTCCTGGCGCGCGACGCCGACAGCCACCGCGAGCTGTCGCGGCAGTTCCACGACCGCGAGACCGAGAAGGCCTATACCGCCCTGTGCTGGGGCCAGCCGCAGGCCGACAGTGGCAGCATCGACCTGCCGCTACGCTACGACCCGCCTACCAAGCCGCGCCATGTCGTCGATCATGAAATGGGCAAGCACGCGCTGACTCACTGGCGCGTCGTCGAGCGCTGTGGTGACTGGTGCCGGGTCGAGCTCACGCCCATCACCGGTCGCTCGCACCAGCTGCGCGTGCACATGCTGTCCATCGGTCACCCACTGCTGGGCGACCGCCTCTACGCCCACGAACAGGCCCTGGCCGCCCATGAGCGTCTGTGCCTGCACGCCAGCATGCTCGCCCTCACCCATCCGCAGACCGGCGAGCGCCTGCGTTTCGAGTGCCCGGCGCCGTTCTGATAACTCCCGGCACTCACTTCCCGCAAGGTGCGCCGTGCGCGCCGACGGTTACAGCAGCGCAGCCCTTCAATCCTCGGCCATGGATAAAGGGCGGTGCGCACAGCCAACCCTCCCCAGATAGGCTGGAACTATCGCCCCAAACGAGTGCGCGAGCGGCACAGCGCGATGCAAATTGGTTACACTCGCGCTATCGTTGCCCGGAGTCCCTATGCGCGAAGAACTGATCCAAGGCCTGCTCGATTTTCTCAACGCCTCGCCGACCCCCTTCCATGCCACCACCAGCCTGGCCATGCGCCTGGAAGCCGCGGGTTACCGCCATCTAGACGAACGCGCGCCCTGGCACCTCGAGGCCGGCGGCCGCTACTACGTGACCCGCAACGACTCCTCGATCATCGCTTTCAAGCTCGGCAAGCGCCCGGCGGTAGACGGCGGCATTCGCCTGGTCGGCGCACATACCGACAGCCCTTGCCTGCGCGTCAAGCCGAGCCCGGAGCTGCAGCGCCAGGGCTACTTCCAGCTTGGCGTGGAAGTCTACGGCGGCGCCCTGCTCGCGCCCTGGTTCGACCGCGACCTGTCGCTGGCCGGCCGCGTAACCTACCGCCGCGATGGCAAGGTCGAGAGCCAGTTGATCGACTTCTACCAGCCCATCGCCGTGATCCCCAGCCTGGCCATCCACCTCAACCGCGAGGCCAATCAGGGCTGGGCGATCAACCCGCAAACCGAGCTGCCGCCGATCCTGGCCCAGCTCGCCAGCAGCGAAACCGCCGATTTCCGCGCGCTGCTCGCCGAACAGCTGGCCATGGAGCACGACTTCAACCCCGACGCGGTGCTCGACTACGAGCTGAGTTTCTACGACACCCAGAGCGCCGCCATCGTCGGCCTCAACCAGGATTTCATCGCCAGTGCGCGCCTGGACAACCTGCTGTCCTGCTACGCCGGCCTGCAGGCGCTGATCGACTCGGACGACGAGGAAACCTGCATGCTGGTGTGCACCGACCACGAAGAAGTGGGCTCCTGCTCGGCCTGTGGCGCCGACGGTCCCTTCCTCGAACAGGTACTGCGCCGCGTGCTGCCAGAAGGCGATGCCTTCGTGCGCAGCATCCAGCGCTCGCTGCTGGTATCGGCCGACAACGCCCACGGCGTGCACCCCAACTATGAAAGCAAGCACGACGGCAACCACGGGCCCAAGCTCAACGCCGGCCCGGTGATCAAGATCAACAGCAACCAGCGCTACGCCACCAACAGCGAGACCGCCGGCTTCTTCCGCCACCTGTGCCTGGAGAACGAAGTACCGGTGCAGAGCTTCGTGGTGCGCAGCGACATGGGCTGTGGCTCCACCATCGGCCCGATCACCGCCAGCCAGCTCGGCGTGCGCACCGTCGACATCGGCCTGCCCACCTTCGCCATGCACTCGGTGCGCGAACTGGCTGGCAGCCACGACCTGGATCACCTGGTGAAAGTGCTGACGGCCTTCTACTCCAGCCCCGAACTCCCTTGAGGTTCCGAGACCTGTCATGATCGAACATATCCGCAACAGCCTGCAGGAAGCCCAGCGCGCGCTGGAAGCCTTCCTCGCCAACGAGCAGACCCTGGGCAATATCCAGAAAGCTGCCGAACTGCTGGTCGAAAGCTTCGAGCACAAGGGCAAGGCGTTTTCCTGCGGCAACGGCGGCTCGATGTGCGACGCCATGCACTTCGCCGAGGAACTGACCGGACGCTACCGCAAGAACCGTGCCGGCATCGCCGCCGTGTCGATCAGCGACCCCAGCCACGTCAGCTGCGTGGCCAACGATTTCGGCTACGACTACATCTTCTCGCGCTATATCGAATCGCACGGCCGCGAAGGTGACGTGTTGATCGCCATCAGCACCAGCGGCAAGAGCCCCAACGTGGTCAAGGCCGCCGAAGCGGCGAAAACCCTGGGCGTGAAGGTGATCGCTCTGACCGGCAAGCCGGGCTCACTGCTGGAAAGCCTGGCCGACGTGTGCATCTGTGCTCCGGGCGGCGATTTCGCCGACCGCGTGCAGGAGCTGCACATCAAGACCCTGCATATTTTGATCGAGCTGATCGAGCGCAAGCTGAGCCCGCAGAATTACGCCTGAGCAATCCTCGCTCCCGCGCGCGGGAGTGACGGCAAAGGCAGTGGTTTTGAATGATCGGTAGCGCCGCGCCAGGCGCTACCCGCATCGCATCCGAGCTACGAGCCGGATAATCAGGGTGAAGCTGCTGGAGCGGCTCTGCTGACGAACGGCTCAAGCCGCACGCAGGCGCTTCGGGGTCAGGCCCATATAACGGCGCATGGCCGTGGTCAACGCGCTCTGGCTGGAAAAACCACACTCCTCAGCGATTCGCACCAACGGCAGATTGCTTTCGCGCAGCATGCGCGCGGCACGGTCGAGGCGGGTCTGCAGCAGGTACTGGTGTGGCGTGAGGCCGACGCTGTCCTTGAACTGGGCGTGGAAGTGGCTGGGGCTCAGGCACATTTCCTGCGCCAGCTCGGCAACGCTGATGCGCCGCGCCAGGTGTTCACCGATGTAATCATCCAGACGCTGCAGGTCCATCGCCCCCTGGGGCTGCCGGCGCTGCTCGCCGAACAGGCGCAGATGCAGGGCCCGGAGCAATACGCCGCCGAGGGAGCGGGCAAGGATCGAGTCGCTGCCATAGCGCTCCAGCTCCGCGCCGGCATAGGTCAACAGGTGCTGGAAATCGACGTCGAGGGCGGGATAACGGGGGGCTTCGAACAGACGATGGAGCAGCTCCAGGTCTTCGCTGGGCGTGTCCTGCTCGTCCAGATCGAGAATCAGCATGCGGTTATCGCCCATGCCGGCGAACTGGTGAGCGGCATCGCCCGGCACCAGGCAGGCGCGCATGCGGCACACTTCGCCACCACGACCACCGACCTCGAATTCGGCACGGCCGACCAGAGACATCACCAGTTGATGATGGTCATGGGCATGTTCATGGGCCTGTTCATCCAGGCGGATCACACGGGCTTGCAACATCGCAAAAGACTGGCGGCACGAGACAAGGGTTGCACTTTACTCTTTTTCAACGAAAAACGCCGCAACCACCCATCAGCGAAATGGTTGCACCTTTAGCAACCCACGCACCGAATAACACCCGCCAACCACTCCAGGCCCTATTACCGTGCACCCAGCAACGCCCGCACAACCGCATCATTCGACGCTCAGGCAAATGGCAGGAGAGTTGCTTCACTGCTTCCGTCCGACAACAACAAGCGAAACGCAATGAGCGACAGCGCCCTTATTCTTTTGCCCCTGCTGATCCTGCTGCTGGTACTGGGATACGGGTTCAGTCAGCGCGCAGATCGCCGCCAACTCGATGCCAGCAAACAGGCGAACACGGAAATCGTCCAGCGCTGCCTGGACCTGCTGCAGGCGCTGCAGCAACACCGCGGCCTGGGTGCACAGGTGGATGCCGAAGACGTAGCGCAGCGCAATGCGCTGGCGCATCAACTGGACGAGCTCTGGCTCGAATGGCCCGGCGCCAGCCTGTTGCTGCCGCCGCTGCAGCAACACTGGCCGCAGTTACGCCGCAAACCCGCCGACTTCGACGCACATTGCCGACTGATCGAGTCGCTGCTGGAGGTGATCGAACTGCTCGAAGATCGCCTGTATCGCCAGGATCACTTCAAGATTCGCGGCCTCGGTGAAGCCTGTCGCTCGCTCGAAGATCTCGCCAGACTGCGCGGCCTGGCGACACGCGCAGCCAATTACGAGCGCTGCCCGCCGGGCCTGCAGATGCAGCTTCGCTTTCTCTGCAAGCGCCTGCTGGACCAGGAGCAGGACCCAGCTCTGCTGGCGTTGATCGAGCGCCTGCAGTGCGACCTGATCGAGTCAGCGCAGATTCGCCTGGCGCCCGGCGAATGCTTCGCGCTGCTTACCCCGCTGATCGAACAGCGCCTGCAAGGTATTCGCCTGAGCCTCGACTGAAACGTTGAAATAGCCCTGCAGTCGCCCCATGTAGCAACCAACGTGCAAGCAAAGGTGCTCCATGAACGATCAGGACATCCACTCCGAAGCTGTCGACGACAACGTGCAGTCCACCACTGGCGTGGTGCTGCCGGCACAAATGCTACCGGACAAGCTTTACATCATCCCCATCAACAACCGCCCGTTCTTCCCCGCGCAGGTACTGCCGGTGATCGTCAACGAGCATCCCTGGGGACGCACACTCAAGCGCGTGGACAACACCGAGCACAAATGCCTGGCGCTGTTCTATGTCGATAACCCGCCCGATGAACACGGCGAGTTCGACGTCGACAGCTTGCCCGAGCACGGCACCCTGGTGCGCGTGCACCATGTCAGCGAGGAAGGCGGCAAGCTGCAGTTCGTTGCTCAGGGCCTGACCCGCGTGCGCATCCGCAGCTGGCTCAGCCGCCGTGGCCCGTACCTGGCCGAAGTGGAATACCCACAGGCCCCCAACGACCCGCGTGATGAGGTCAAGGCCTACGGCATGGCGCTGATCAACGCGATCAAGGAGCTGCTGCCACTCAACCCGCTGTACAGCGAGGAGCTGAAGAACTACCTCAATCGCTTCAGCCCCAACGAGCCCTCGCCGCTCACCGACTTCGCCGCCGCACTGACCACTGCCGCCGGCCAGGAGCTGCAGGAAGTGCTGGACACCGTGCCCATGCTCAAGCGCATGGAGAAAGTGCTGCCGCTGCTGCGCAAGGAGGTCGAAGTCGGCCGTCTGCAGAAAGAGCTGTCGGCCGAGGTGAACAAGCAGATCGGCGAGCGCCAGCGCGAATTCTTCCTCAAGGAGCAGCTCAAGCTGATCCAGCAGGAACTGGGCATCAGCAAGGATGACAAGAGCGCCGACCGCGAGGAATTCCTCGCCCGCCTCGAAGGCAAGACCCTATCTGCGCCCGCGCAAAAGCGTATCGACGAGGAACTGAACAAGCTGTCGATCCTCGAAACCGGCTCGCCGGAATACGCCGTCACCCGCAATTACCTGGACTGGGCAACGGCCCTGCCCTGGGGCATCCACGGCGAGGACAAGCTCGACCTGGGCCGCGCGCGCAAGGTGCTGGACAAGCACCACGCCGGCATGGACGACATCAAAGAGCGCATCACCGAATTCTTGGCCGTCGGCGCCTTCAAGGGCGAGATCGCCGGCTCCATCGTACTGCTGGTCGGCCCGCCCGGCGTGGGCAAGACCAGCATCGGCAAGTCCATCGCCGAATCCCTCGGCAGGCCGTTCTACCGCTTCTCGGTCGGCGGCATGCGTGACGAGGCGGAGATCAAGGGCCATCGCCGCACCTACATCGGCGCCATGCCAGGCAAGCTGGTGCAGGCGCTGAAGGAAGCCGAGGAGATGAACCCGGTGATCATGCTCGACGAGATCGACAAGATGGGCACCAGCTACCAGGGCGACCCGGCCTCGGCGCTGCTGGAAACGCTCGACCCGGAGCAGAACGTCGAGTTCCTCGACCACTATCTGGACCTGCGCCTGGATCTGTCCAAGGTGCTGTTCGTCTGCACCGCCAACACCCTCGACTCCATCCCCGGGCCGCTGCTCGACCGTATGGAAGTGATCCGCCTGTCCGGCTACATCACCGAGGAAAAACTGGCCATCGCCAAGCGCCACCTGTGGCCCAAGCAACTGGAGAAGGCCGGCGTGCCGAAAGCGCGTCTGTCCATCAGCGATGCGGCGCTGCGCGCGGTGATCGAAGGCTATGCACGCGAGGCCGGTGTGCGTCAGTTGGAGAAGCAACTGGGCAAACTGGTGCGCAAAGCGGTGGTCAAGCTGCTGGAAGACCCCGAGTCGAAAATCCGCATCGGCGCCAAGGATCTCGAGGAAGCGCTGGGCATGCCGGTGTTCCGCAACGAGCGGGTGCTGGCCGGCACCGGGGTGATCACCGGCCTGGCCTGGACCAGCATGGGCGGCGCCACCCTGCCGATCGAGGCGACGCGCATCCACACGCTCAACCGCGGCTTCAAGCTCACCGGCCAGCTCGGCGAGGTGATGAAGGAGTCGGCGGAAATCGCCTACAGCTACGTCAGCTCGCATCTGAAGCAGTTCGGCGGCGACCCGACCTTCTTCGACCAGGCCTTCATCCACCTGCACGTGCCGGAAGGCGCCACGCCCAAGGACGGCCCCAGCGCCGGCATCACCATGGCCAGCGCCCTGCTTTCGCTCGCGCGCAACCAGGCGCCGAAAAAGGGCGTGGCCATGACCGGCGAGCTGACCCTAACCGGTCAGGTGCTGCCCATCGGCGGCGTGCGCGAGAAGGTGATCGCGGCGCGCCGGCAGAAAATCCATGAGCTGATCCTGCCGGAGGCCAACCGCGGCAGCTACGAGGAGCTGCCGGACTACCTCAAGGAAGGCATCACCGTGCACTTCGCCAAACGCTACAGCGATGTGGCCAAGGTGTTGTTCGACTAGACCGGCAGGTGTGGGAGCGGGCCCCGTTCGCGGCGCTTTTCAGCCGCGCTGATATCCGCGAGCCAGGCTCGCTCCTGCACCAAACCGCCCGCCTCTGCGGTCGCCACCGACAAGCCAATACGGCTATGCTGGGCCAGGTTTCGTCGACTGGAGTTTCTCATGCACGCCACCTTGCGCCTGCTCACCCTGCCCGCCCTGGCCCTGCTTGCGGCCTGCGCTCATCAATCCGGCACGCTGGAATTGAAGAAGGACCGGCAGTGCCCGCTGACGCTGAACAAGGGCCAGCAACTGATCCTCAGCCTGCCCAGCAACCCCACGACCGGCTTTCGCTGGGAGGTTCGCGACGGCGCGGAGACTGTCCTGCAAAGCCTCGGCCCGGAGGTCTACAGCAATCCGGAAGACGCCGGACTGGTGGGCGCTGGCGGCATCTCCACCTGGCGCTTCAGCGCGCGCGAGCCGGGTGAAGGCCGCCTGCTGCTGACCTACCAGCAACCCTGGGAGCCAAACGTGCCACCGGCGCAAACCTTCGAGTGTGAACTGCGAGTGAAATGAGCAAGGCTGATTCTGTGGGAGGGGCTTTAGCCGCGACAGCTCGAAACGGGTCGCCGCTGAAGCGCCTCCCACAAATCCGTACCCGCCACCTATTCATGGCGGGTTTCACCCGCCCTACAGGCTGAGAATTTCCCTCGTTTCGCGGCTGAAGCCGCTCCTACATGGATTGCGTATGCCTCTGGTTGTAGGAGCGGCTTCGGCCGCGAATGCCATGCCTCAGCTCTTGAGCCGGTAACCGGTCTTGAAGATCCAGCCCACCAGCAGGATGCACAGCGCCAGGAAGCCCAGCACCATCGCCAGGCTGACGCCGACGTTGACGTCGGACACGCCATAGAAACTCCAGCGGAACGCGCTGATCAGGTACACCACCGGGTTGAACAGGGTCACCGTCTGCCAGGCCGGCGGCAGCATGCTGATCGAGTAGAAGGCGCCGCCGAGGAAGGTCAGCGGCGTGACGATCAGCGCCGGGACGATCTGCAACTTCTCCCAGCCATCGGCCCACACGCCGATGATGAAGCCGAACAGGCTGAAGGTCAGCGCCGTCAGCACCAGAAACGCCGCCATCCACAGCGGATGCTGAATCTCGAAATCGACGAACAGCCTCGCCGTGAGCAGGATGATCAGCCCGAGGATCACCGACTTGGTGGCTGCCGCGCCGACATAGCCGATCAGAATCTCCAGATAGGACACCGGCGCCGAAAGAATCTCGTAGATGCTCCCCGAGTACTTGGGCATGTAGATGCCGAACGAGGCGTTGGAGATGCTTTCGGTGAGCAGCGCCAGCATGATCAGGCCGGGGATGATGAAGGCGCCGTAGCTCACGCCCTGCACCTGGGTCATGCTCGAACCGATGGCCGAGCCGAACACCACGAAGTACAGCGAGGTGCTGATCACCGGGGTGGCGATGCTCTGCAACAGGGTGCGCCAGGTGCGCGCCAGCTCGAACAGGTAGATGGCCTTGATGGCGTACAGGTTCATGCGCGCGACTCCTTGAGCAGGGACACGAAAATCTCCTCCAGCGAACTCTGGCTCGACTGCAGGTCCTTGAAGTCGATGCCGTGCTGAGCGAGATCGCGCAGCAACTCGGCGATGCCGGTGTTCTCGTGCTGGGCATCGAAGGTGAACACCAGGGCATGGCCCTGATCGGCCAGCTCCAGCCCATAGCGCGCCAACTCGGCCGGCACGCAGGACAACGGCTGCTGCAATTGCAGGGTCAGCTGCTTCTTGCCCAGCTTGTGCATCAGCACCTGCTTGTCCTCCACCAGGATGATGCGACCCTGGCTGATCACCCCGATGCGGTCGGCCATTTCCTCGGCCTCTTCGATGTAGTGGGTGGTGAGGATGATGGTCACGCCGCGCTCGCGCAGGCGCCGCACCATGTTCCACATGTCGCGGCGCAGCTCTACGTCGACGCCGGCCGTGGGTTCGTCGAGAAAGAGGATCTGCGGCTCATGGGAGAGCGCCTTGGCGATCATCACCCGGCGTTTCATGCCACCGGACAGTTCCATGATCTTGGCATTGCGCTTGTCCCACAGCGACAGGTCCTTGAGCAGTTGCTCCAGGTAGGCCGGATCGGGCTTCTTGCCGAACAGGCCACGGCTGAACTTGACCGTCGCCCAGACGGTTTCGAACACGTCGCTGACCAGCTCCTGCGGCACCAGGCCGATCTGCGAGCGGGCCGCGCGGTAGTCGCGGACGATGTCGTGCCCCGCTACCAGCACCTGGCCCTCGCCCGGATTGACGATGCCGCAGATGATGCTGATCAGGGTGGTCTTGCCGGCGCCGTTGGGGCCGAGCAAGGCGAAGATCTCGCCCTGGCGAATCTCCAGGTCGATGCCCTGCAGGGCCGGGTGGCCCGAGGCATAGATCTTGTTCAATTGCGCGATGGAAATGATCGGCTGCACGCTGGATCGCCCCTTGCCTGCGGAAAACGCTGCAGTTTACAGGGCTTGTGCCAGCGACATCAGCGCACAGCAGAAAAAACGGCGCACTTGTGGTGCGCCGGGGATGCTGCAGGTGAGGTAAGAAACGTTCGCAGCGCTTGTGACGCTGTGACGATAGGCCGGACGGCGAACCCCGCCCGGCCATATCCCCTGGGGACTCAGAGCGGCGTCAGCAGCTTGCCGGTGGCGATAAAGGCGCGCAGGTTATCCAGCACCAGTTCGGCCATCTGCTGACGGGTCTCGACGCTGGCGCTGCCGACGTGCGGCAGCAGCACCACATTGTCCAGCTCGCGCAATGCAGCCGGCACCTGGGGTTCGCGTTCGAAGACGTCCAGGCCGGCGCCGCCGATCACCTTCTGCTCAAGTGCAGCGATCAGCGCCGCTTCATCGACCACCGAACCGCGTGCCACGTTGATCAGAAAGCCATCAGGCCCAAGCGCGTCGAGCACCTCGGCGTTGATCAGGTGATGGGTGGCCTTGCCACCCGGACAGGTCAGCACCAGAAAATCCGCCCAGCGCGCCAGCGCCAGCAGATCCGGCTCATGCTGGTAGGGGCTGCCCTCGACCGCACGGCGATTGTGGTAACGCACCGGCATGGTGAACCCCGAGGCGCGCAGCGCCATCGCCTCGCCGATGCGGCCGAGGCCGACGATGCCCAGGCGCTTGCCACTGACCCGACGCGCCAGGGGGAAGCCCGTGGTGCTGTTCCAGGCGCCGCCGCGCACGAAGCGATCGGCCTCGGACAGGCGCCGCGCGCTGTCGATCATCAGGCCCATGGCCAGGTCGGCCACGCAGTCGTTGAGCACATCCGGCGTGGTGCTGAGGGCAATGCCCCGGTCACGCAGCAACTCCAGCGGATAGGGGTCGTAGCCGACACCGAAACTGCAGATGGCGCGCAGGTTGGGCAGCAGCGCGAGCTGATCGGCCGTGCAGCCAAAACGTGCCGAAGACACCATGTAGATGAACTGCTCGCCCTGCTCGCGCAGGAACGCCAGCGGCTCGGCCTGTTGCCACAGCGCACTGACCTCGTATTCCTCGGCCAGCTCGCGATTGAAGCGCTCGCTTAGCGGGCCGATCTGCAACACCTTGGGTTTGCTCATGAGGCCTCCTGTTTAGGTTGTGCCATTTACAGCATTTTGCCCGGATTCATCAGCCCGGCCGGATCCAGCGCCTGCTTGATGCGCGCCATCAGCTCCAGCTCCAGCGGCGCCTTGTACTGTTGCGCGGCCAGGCGCTTGGACTGGCCCAGGCCATGTTCGGCGCTGATGCTACCGGCATCGTGCAGGGTCGAATCGTAGATCACCCGCATGATCGCCTCGGCCTGCGCCTTGAACGGCGCGTCCTCGGCGCCAACCGGTTTGCTGATGTTGTAGTGCAGGTTGCCGTCGCCGACGTGACCGTAGGCGACGACGCGCACACCGGGAAACGCCTGCTGCAGCGCCTGATCAGTACGCGCGATAAAGTCCGGAATACGGCTGACCGGCACGCTGACGTCGTGCTTGAGACTCGGTCCCTCGTGGTTCTGCGCTTCGGAAATACCCTCACGCAGCGCCCACAAGGCGCGCACCTGCGCGTCGCTGGCAGCGACTACTGCATCCAGCGCCACGCCTTGTTCGAAGGCGGCACCGAGGCCCTCTTCCAGCAATTCGTTCAAGGGCGCGTTGGGTTGGGTGTCGCTCAGCTCGATCAGCACGTACCAGGGGTGCACCGCGGCGAACGGATCGCTGACACCGGCGACATGGCGAAGGACGAATTCGACGCTCTGTCGCGACATCAGCTCGAAGCCGGTCAATCGCTCGCCGCAAAGGCTGCGCATCTGCCCGATAAGCTCGACGGCCGCCTGCGGGCTGGGCAGCGCCACCCAGGCGGTGGTCAGGCTGCGCACGGCCGGGAACAACTTGAGCACGGCGGCGGTGATGATGCCCAGGGTGCCCTCGCTGCCGATGAACAGATGCTTGAGGTCATAGCCCGTGTTGTCCTTGCGCAGCCCGCGCAGACCGTCCCAGATGCGCCCATCGGGCAGCACCACTTCCAGGCCCAGGGTCAGCTCGCGCATGTTGCCGTAGCGCAGCACCGCGGTGCCGCCGGCATTGGTCGCCAGGTTGCCGCCGACCGTGCAACTGCCCTCGGCGCCCAGCGATAGCGGGAACAGCCGGCCGACTTCGGCGGCGGCTTCCTGCAACTGTTGCAGGATCACCCCGGCTTCGACTGTGATGGTTTCATTGCCCACGTCCACTGCACGGATGCGCTTCATACGTGTCAGCGACAGCACGACTTGCGCGCCGCTGTCGTCCGGAATCGAGCCGCCGCACAGGCCGGTATTGCCGCCTTGTGGCACCAGCGCCACGCCTGCCTGCGCGCACAGGCGCACCACTGCGGCGACCTCTTCAGTCGAGGCCGGGCGCAGCACTGCCGCCGCCTGGCCGCGGTAGGCGCCGCGCCAGTCGCTCAGGTAGCTCTGCATGCGCTCGGCATCAAGGATCAGGCCAGCCTCGCCGACCACCTCGCGCAATGCCTGGAGCAGATCATCGGAAAGACCACTCATCTCAGGTCACCGGCGCCGGGTTGAACAGCACCAGGTCGTTGTGCAGGCGCAGGTGCTCGGCGCAGGTCTGCTTGCGCCCGCTGGCCACGTCCAGGTAGAGCTGGAAGATATGCCAGCCCATTTCCTCCAGCGTCATGCGCCCGGAAACGATCTGCCCGGCATCGACGTCGATCAGATCCGGCCAGCGTTCGGCCAGCTGGGTACGTGTGGCCACCTTGATCACCGGCACCATGGACAAGCCATAGGGCGTGCCGCGCCCGGTGGTGAAGATGTGCAGGTTCATGCCCGCTGCCAGTTGCAAGGTGCCGCAGATGAAGTCGCTGGCCGGTGTGGCGCAGAACCACAGGCCCTTGCCACGAATGCGCTCGCCCGGCGCGACCACCCCCGCGATGGGGCTGTTGCCGGACTTGGCGATGGAGCCCATGGCCTTCTCGACGATGTTGTTCAGCCCGCCCTTCTTGTTGCCCGGCGTGGTGTTGGCGCTGCGGTCGGCCATGCCGCGCTGCAGGTAGCGGTCGTACCAGTCCATCTCGCGGATCAGCGCATCGGCGACTTCGACGCTGGCGGCGCGCGGCGTGAGCAGGTGAATACCGTCACGCACCTCGGTGTTCTCGGAGAACATCACCGTGGCGCCGGCGCGTACCAGCAGGTTGGCAGCCACGCCGAGCGCCGGGTTCGCGGTAATACCGGAGAAGGCGTCGCTGCCGCCGCACTGCATGCCGACCACCAGCTCGGAAGCCGGCACGGTCTCGCGACGACGCAGATCGAGCACCTTCAGGCGCGCCTCGATCATGCCCATGATCTGCTCGACCATGCCGCTGAAACCGGTGCCGGAATCCTGCAGGCGGAACAGCCAGTCTTCCTCGTCCATGCCGTTGGTGAGCTGATCGCCATCCATCAACTGGCTGGCCTGCAGCTTCTCGCAACCGAGGCTGATCACCAGCGCCTGGCCGCCGAGGTTGGGGTTGCGGCTGATGTTGTACAGGGTGCGGATCGGCACCACCGCGTCCGGCGCGTTGATCGCCACGCCGCAGCCGTAGCTGTGCGACAGCGCCACCACGTCGTCGACGTTGGGGTACTTGGGCAAGACTTCCTTGCGCACGCGCTCGACCACGTGATCGAGCACGCCGACCACGCACTGCACGGTGGTGGTCACACCGAGGATGTTACGTGTGCCGACGCTGCCGTCCGGGTTGCGGAAGCCTTCGAAGCTGTAGCCGTCCAGCGGCTCGCCGGGTGCGGCCTGGATGGTTGCCTTGGGCAGGTTGTCCAGCACCGGCGGCTCGGGCATGCGCAGCACCTGTTCGGTGACCCAGCTGCCGGCGGCGATAGGGGTGAGCGCATAGCCGATCACCTCGCCATAACGCACCACCTCACCACCTTCGGCGATGTTCAGCAGCGCCACCTTGTGACTCTGTGGAATGCCTTCAATAGCCGTCAGGCCGTCGTCGAACCGGCCGCCCGCGGCCACGCCCTGGTCATTGACCACCACGCCGACGTTGTCGCTCGGGTGCAGGCGAATGTAACGGGGCGAATCCTGATGGGGAATCAACTGCATGCTGCTTGCTCCTGTCATGCGTTCAGGATGCCGAGCCGGACGCGGCGCCAGAGGGGCCCTCGCCCAGTTCGACCCTGCGAATTTGGCCGACGATCAGACCGAAGCTGACCACCGCCAGCAGGGCATTGAGGCCAACGTAGACCAATGCCCCATCGAAAGAACCGCTGTGGCTGACCAGGTAACCGATGATGATCGGCGTGGTCACTGCCGCCAGATTGCCAAAGGTGTTGAACAGCCCCCCAGACAGGCCGAGGATCTGCCGTGGCGAGGTGTCGGCCACCAGCGTCCAGCCCAGCGAACCGAGACCCTTGCCGAAGAAGGCCAGGGCCATCAACGCCACCACGGCCGTATCACTGTCGACGTAGATGCACAGCACCACCGCACTCGACAGCAGCAGGCCGAGCACCATCGGCAGCTTGCGCGCCAGGGTCAGCGAATGGCCGCGACGCAGCATGCCGTCGGACAGCAGCCCGCCGAGCACACCACCGATGCAGCCACTGATGGCCGGCAGCGCGGCGGCGAAACCAGCCCCGAGAATGCTCATGCCGCGCGCCTGCACCAGGTACACGGGGAACCAGGTGAGAAAAAAGTAGGTAATGGCGTTGTTGCAGTACTGGCCAAGGTAGATACCGATCATGGTGCGCTGGCGCAGCAGCAGCCCCAGGTAACGCCACTGCGAACCGCCGTTACCACTGCGCTGCCCTTCCAGGTCGATCAACGCCCCGCCCTGTTCCAGGTGCGCCAGTTCGGCCGCGCCGATGCGCGGGTGCTGACGCGGGCCGTGCAGTTGCTTGAGCCAGACGAGCGACAGCACCAGGCCGAGACAACCGAGCACGATGAACACCGCTTGCCAGCCCATCGTCTGCACCACCCAGCCCATCAGCGGCGCGAACAGCGCAGTGGCGGCGTACTGCGCCGAGCTGGAGATGGCCGTGGCTGTGGCGCGCTCGGCCGTGGGAAACCAGGAGGCAGTGATCCGCGCATTGCCGGGAAAGCATGGCGCACTGGCAAAGCCCACCAGCAAGCGCAGGAGGAACATCGAGGTCACCGCCCAGGTGCCCGGCAGCCAGCCGACGAAACCCTGCAGCAGGGTCAGCGTCGACCAGATGAACAGCGCCAGGGTATACACCGGCTTGGTGCCGAAGCGGTCGAACAGCCAACCGCCGGGAATCTGCCCGATCACATAGGCCCAGCCGAACGCCGAGAAGATGTAGCCGAGCGTCACCGCGTCGATGCCCAAGCCGGCCTGCATCGCCGAACCGGCGACGGAAAGACTGGAGCGATCAGCGAAGGTGATGGTGGTGACCAGAAACAGCATCAGCAGAATGCGGTAGCGCACCCGACCTGGTTTGGCGTCCGGCATCGGTAAGACTCGCGTATGGAAACGACAGGCCCGATGCACAGCACCGGGCCGCTGGATCACCGTACCAAGCAGGGCTTCTTGTTATTGAAGGTCCAACCAGGGATCAGGTACTGCATGGCAATCGCGTCGTCACGCGCGCCCAGACCCTTGGCCTGGTACAGCTCGTGCGCCTTGGCCAGCGCGTCCCAGTCCAACTCGACGCCGAGCCCCGGCGTCTTCGGCACCTGCACCAGGCCACCTTCGATGCGCAGCGGGTTGCGCGTCAGGTACTGACCGTCCTGCCAGATCCAGTGGGTGTCGATGGCGGTGACGCGGCCCGGCGCTGCGGCGGCGACATGGGTGAACATGGCCAGGGAAATGTCGAAGTGGTTGTTCGAGTGCGAACCCCAGGTCAGGCCCCAGTCGTTGCACATCTGAGCCACGCGCACGGAACCGGCCATGGTCCAGAAGTGCGGATCGGCCAGCGGGATGTCCACCGATTGCAGGGAAATGGTGTGGCCCATCTGCCGCCAGTCGGTGGCGATCATGTTGGTCGCGGTCGGCAGGCCGGTGGCGCGGCGGAACTCGGCCATCACCTCACGACCGCTGTAGCCGTTCTCGGCGCCGCACGGGTCTTCGGCATAGGCCAGTACACCATGCAGGTCGCGGCACAGGGCGATGGCCTGATCCAGCGACCAGCCGCCATTGGGGTCGAGGGTCACGCGAGCATTCGGGAAGCGCGCGGCCAGGGCACGAATCGCCTCGACCTCGGCCTCACCATGCAGCACACCGCCCTTGAGTTTGAAGTCGTTGAAGCCATAGCGCGCATGTGCGGCCTCGGCCTGGCGGACGATGGTTTCCGGGGTCAACGCGGTCTGGTTGCGCACACGCTCCCAGGTGTCGTCGGCGTCGCGCTCATCGCGGTAGCCGAGATCGGTCTTGTCCTTGTCACCGACGAAGAACAGATAACCGAGCATTTCCACCGCATCGCGCTGCTGGCCTTCGCCAAGCAGGGCCGCCACCGGCACACCGAGGTGCTGACCGAGCAAATCGAGCAACGCCGACTCCAGCGCGGTGACGGCATGGATGGTGATGCGCAGGTCGAAGGTCTGCAGGCCACGGCCGCCGGAATCGCGGTCGGCGAAGGCACGGCGCACCTGGTTGAGCAGCGCGTTGTAATTGCCGACCGGCTGGCCGACGAGGATCGAGCGGGCGTCTTCGAGGGTCTGGCGAATGCCCTCGCCACCGGGGACTTCGCCGACACCAACGTGGCCGGCGCTGTCCTTGAGAATGAGGATGTTGCGGGTGAAGTAAGGGCCGTGGGCACCGCTCAGGTTGAGCAGCATGCTGTCGTGGCCGGCGACCGGCACGACTTGCAGCTCGGTGATCAGCGGAGTGCCGACAGCGGCAGGATTCTGTGAAGTCATGAGCGTTACCCTGTTGTTCTTATGCGGGTTCGACAATGGTGCAACCATGTCGCGCCCGGCCTGCCGGGGCGCGACTGCGCCGCTCGCCGAGGCGAGCGGCTATCTGCGCGGTTACTGCGCGCCTTGCGCTTCGATCAGCTTGGCCAGGGCTTCGTATTCGTCCGGCAGCAGATCGGTCAGCGGTGCACGTACCGGGCCGGCATCGTAACCGACGATCTTGGCGCCGGCCTTGACGATGCTCACCGCATAACCGGCCTTGCGGTTGCGGATGTCCAGGTACGGCAGGAAGAAATCGTCGATCAGCTTGCCAACGGTGGCGTGATCTTCCGCAGCGATGGCGCGGTAGAACGCCATGGCGGTTTTCGGGATGAAGTTGAACACGGCGGAGGAATACACCGGTACACCCAGCGCCCTGTAGGCAGCGGCATAGACTTCGGCGGTCGGCAGGCCGCCGAGGTAGGTCAGGCGCTCGCCCAGGCGGCGACGGATCGACACCATCAGCTCGATGTCACCCAGGCCGTCCTTGTAGCCGATCAGGTTCGGGCAACGCTCGGCCAGTTGCTCCAGCAGGTTGGCGTTGAGGCGGCAGACGTTACGGTTGTAGATCACCACGCCGATGTTCACCGACTTGCACACCTGCTCGACGTGAGCGGCAACACCGTCCTGCGAGGCTTCGGTCAGGTAGTGCGGCAGCAGCAGCAGGCCCTTGGCGCCCAGGCGCTCGGCTTCCTGTGCCATCTGGATGGCAACGCGGGTCGGGCCACCCACGCCGGCCAGGATAGGTACGGACTTCTCGCAGGTATCTACGGCGGTCTTGATCACGGCGCTGTACTCGTCCGGCGCCAGGGAGAAGAACTCGCCAGTACCACCGGCGGCGAACAGGGCGGAAGCACCATAAGGCGCCAGCCACTCGAGACGGCGCACGTAGCCCGCCGGGTTGAAATCACCGGCAGCATCGAAGTCAGTCACCGGGAAAGACAGCAGACCAGAGGAGAGGATGGACTTAAGTTCTTGTGGATTCATTATGCGAACACCCTGTAAAGCGAGTTGTGAGAAATGGCGTCAGCCGCAGCTGTAGAGATACGTTATCGTACAACAATAAAAAAAACACCAGTTTTTCTATCGTCCGTTCGTCGCAGTCTTTTCGCTGCGGCCAAGCCCGCCCACAAAACCGCCCCGCAGCGCCAAAGCTCAGCGTAGAGCAGGCCCCATCATGACGCCAGAAAATATGCCAGCGCAATCATCATCATTCATGAGCGGCGTTGACAGGCCAGGAACAGGCTGGTACTAATTCCACCAAGTCATACGATAACCTATGACATTCCAATAAAAACAAACGAGGCCCAGGTCATGTCACAGACCTTCACTGCCACCACCTGCTCTCGCCGCGTACTGCATTGCCGCGTTGCCAGCTCTGGTCAGGACAACGCCGCTTGCGCGAGCTTCGTTGCCGGCTTCGCCCCCGCTCTTGTCTGCTGCCGCCTGGATCGCCTGCTGATCCCGGTGCACGGCTGAACCGTCCCTTCGCCATTGCGGCCGAGGGCCGCACCAAGTCCGGAGCCCCTGCCAAGATGTCCAACACCCCTCAGATAGTCGACATGCAAGTCATCCCGGTCGCCGGACATGACAGCATGCTGCTCAACCTGTGCGGCGCCCATGCCCCCTACTTCACCCGCAACCTGGTGCTGCTCAAGGACAATGCAGGCCGCACCGGTTGTGGCGAAGTCCCTGGTGGCGAAGGTATCCGCCAGGCGTTGGAGCGCTGTCGCGAGCTGGTGATCGGCCAATCGGTCGGCCGCTACAACCACGTGCTCAATCGCCTGCGCCAGGCCATCGCGGGGCCGGCCAAGGGGCCACAGACCACCCAGCATCAGGTCACGTCCGAATCCGAAGCACGGGTGCTCAAGCAACCGCACGAAATCAACCTGCGCCTGGACAACGTGATCACCGCGGTCGAAGCCGCCCTGCTCGACCTGCTCGGCCAGCATCTCGACGTGCCGGTGGCCGAACTGCTCGGCAGCGGCCAGCAGCGCGACAGCGTGCCGATGCTCGCTTACCTCTTCTATATAGGTGAGCGCCAGCGTACCGACCTGCCCTACCTTGCCGGCAAGGGCTCGCACGATGACTGGTATCACCTGCGCCACCAGGCCGCGCTGACGCCCGCGGCCATCGCTCGCCTGGCCGAAGCCGCGCATGCGCGCTATGGCTTCAACGACTTCAAGCTCAAGGGCGGCGTGATGCGCGGTGCCGAGGAAATGGACGCGATCCGAGCGATCAAGGCGCGCTTCCCCGAGGCTCGCGTCACCCTCGACCCCAATGGTGCCTGGTCGCTGGATGAGGCCATCGCCCTGTGCCAGGGCCAGAACCATGTGCTGGCCTATGCCGAGGATCCCTGTGGCCCGGAAAACGGCTACTCCGGCCGCGAAGTGATGGCCGAGTTCAAGCGCGCCACCGGCATCCCCACTGCCACCAACATGGTCGCCACCGACTGGCGGCAGATGGGCCATTCGCTACGCCTGGAGGCCGTCGACATTCCCCTGGCCGACCCGCACTTCTGGACCATACAGGGCGCCGTGCGCCTCGGCCAGGTGTGCGAAGAGTTCGGCCTGACCTGGGGTTCGAATTCGAACAACCATTTCGACATTTCCCTGGCCATGTTCACCCATGCCGCCGCTGCCGTACCGGGCCGTGTCACGGCCATCGACACCCACTGGATCTGGCAGGAAGGCGAAGAGCGCCTGACCCGCGAGCCGCTGCAGATCAGCGCTGGCCAGGTACAGGTTGCCGACAGGCCCGGCCTCGGTATCGAGCCGGACATGGAGCGGATCATGGCCGCTCACGAGCTGTACAAGAAGGTGGCAAGCGGCGCGCGTGACGACGCCATGGCCATGCAGTACCTGGTTCCGGGTTGGCAATATCACCCGAAACGTCCCAGCCTCGGCCGCGACTGACTCGCGCGGCTTTCATCCCAACCGGAGTATTCCAATGAAAAAAACATTCCGCGCCTCCCTCCTTTCCGCTGTCGTCGGTATCGGTGCCCTGGTCAGCAGCGCTGCCACGTTCGCCGATGAGGTCAAATGGCCGACGCGGCCGATCCAGGTGGTGGTGATCGCCAACCCTGGCGGTGACACCGATTTCAATGCCCGCATGATGGCCAAGTACTTCAACGAGATCACCGGCAAGACCATGGTGGTGACCAACGTCGCAGGCGGCGGTGGCACCCTGGCGGCCGAGCAGGTCAAGGGCGCAGCAGCGGATGGCAACACCATCCTCTTCACCCACCCGGGACAGCTGATCGTCAACGAAGTCGCCGGTCTGACCGAGGACAGCTTCAATACCTTCGACGTCGCCTGCATCGCCGGCGTCGACAAGAGCACCGTGTTCGTCGCCTCCAAACAGTCCGGCGTGACCAGCATGAAAGACCTGGTCGACAAGTCCAAAGCCAACCCGGGCAGCATCACCTACGGCACCGAGATGGGCAGCTTCTCCCACCTGCAAGGCCTGATGCTGGAGAAACTCACCGGCGCCAAGCTGAAGATGGTCGACGGCGGCACCGTCTCCGACCGCGTGGTCGGCATGCTCGGCGGCCGCCTGGACATGGGCGCCATTACCTATGGTTCGGTACAGGACTACGTTCAGGGTGGGCAGATGGTCGCACTGGGCCAGCCTAACGCCGAGCGCAACCCCATGATTGGCAACGTACCGACCCTCAAGGAGCAGGGCCTGGATATCACCATGGACAAGCCTTACGTCGTGGCCTTCCCGAAAGGCACCGATCCGGCGATCGTGGAAAAGATGTCCGCCATCATGAAACAGATCACCGAGCAGCCCGGCTACGCCGAAGACCTGAAGAAATTCAAACAGCCAGTCGCCTTCTTCGGCACCGAAGAGGCCAAGCAGATTCTGGCCAAGACCCGCGAAGACTTCATGCAGTTCAAGGATGAGCTGCGCAAGGCCAAGTAAGCCACAACGCAACGCCGGCCCGATCGACTTGGGCCGGCGCTGCACCTCAGAACATCGAGGTACGCGATGAACACCCTCAACAAGAAAGAACTGATCATCGGCATCGCCATGCTCGGTGCAAGCCTTGCCTACCTGCTCGCGGCGCAGCAGTTGCCCGGGCATGACGGCGTCGATGCGGCCACCGTGCCCAAGCTGCTCGCCGGGCTGCTGTCTCTACTGGGCGTGATGCAGCTGGTCAGCGCCTTTGCCAGACCCAAGGCGGCGACCGAACCCGCGAGCCCGGCACCGGCAGACGCCGAAGAGCCGAGCGCCGATGTCGTCGAACCGAAGACAGTCTTCAAGACACTTGGCCTGATCCTCGGCTACATGGCCTTGCTCGGCCCTGTGGGCTTCCCGATCATGACCGTGGTTTACCTGTATCTGCAGTTCCTCGTGCTGACCCCGGCGAACCAGAAAGCCAGGCACCTGACCTACCTGTTGATCGCCGTCATCTGCTCTGCGCTCATCTTCCTGCTGTTCCGCGAGGCCTTCGACCTGTTGCTGCCCGCTGGTCTGCTGAACAACTTCCTCTGAGGATCGACCATGCTCGAATTACTGCAGCAAGGCTTCGGTGCCGTCTTCTCATTGCACATTCTGATGCTGATGGCCGTCGGTGTGGCCATGGGCATCGTCTTCGGCGCCGTGCCCGGCCTGTCGGCCACCATGGCCGTGGCGCTGTGCCTGCCGCTGACCTTCACCATGGGCCCGCAGGCGGGCCTGTCGCTGCTGGTGGCACTGTTCATCGGCGCCACCTCCGGCGGTTTGATCTCGGCGATCCTGCTGAAGATTCCGGGTACGCCCTCCTCCATCGCCACGGTGTTCGATGGCGGCCCGCTGATGGAACAGGGCCACGGGGTCAAGGCACTCGGCGTCGGCATCGTGTTCTCCTTCCTCGGCACCATCTTCAGCATCGTCGCGCTGATGTTCATCGCCCCGCAGCTGGCCAAGGTCGCCCTGAGCTTCGGTCCGCATGAGTACTTCGCCATCGCCATATTCTCCCTGACCCTGATCGCCACCCTGTCGGCCGGCTCCATGGTCAAGGGCCTGTTCGCCGGTGCGCTGGGCATCGCTGTGTCTACCGTGGGCATCGCCCCAGTCGAAGCGGTACGCCGCTTCACCTTCGGCGTCAGCGAGCTCAATGGCGGCTTCTCCATGCTCAGGGTGATGATCGGCATGTTCGCCGTGGCCGAGATCATCAAGCTGGCCGAAACCGGTCGCCATGCCGTGCAGGGCAAGGCCCGATCGGTGAGCATGAAGAACATCAAGGGCTTCGGTTTCTCGCTCAAGGAATTCCGCGAGCAGCTGCCCAACGCCGGGCGCTCCGGCCTGATCGGCCTGGGTATCGGTATCCTCCCTGGCATCGGTGCCGGCACCTCCAACCTGGTGTCCTACATCATCGCCAAGAAGCGCGCCAAGGACGGCCACACCTATGGCAAGGGCAACATCGGCGGCGTGGTCGCCAGCGAAACGGCCAACAACGCCGGTATCGGCGGCGCCATGATGCCGCTGATGACCCTGGGCATCCCCGGCGACACCGTCACCGCGATCATGCTCGGCGGCTTTTTGATCCACGGCATCCAGCCCGGCCCGCTGCTGTTCATCAGCCAGGGGCCGCTGGTGTACACCATCTTCGCCGCGCTGATCGTCGCCACCTGCATGATGCTGTTCATGGAGTTCTACGGCCTGCGCCTGTTCATCAAGCTGCTCGACGTACCCAAGCACATCCTCCTGCCGATCATCCTGGTGCTGTGCGTGGTCGGTGCCTTCGGTCTGTCCAGCCGCCTGTTCGACGTCTGGTCGATCCTGCTGTTCGGCCTGCTCGGCTACGGCTTCGTCAAGGCGGGCATGCCGGCGGCGCCATTCATCATCGGCTTCATCCTCGGGCCGATGGCGGAAACCAACCTGCGCCGGGGCCTGATGCTGTCGGACGGCAGCTTCGCCGACTTCTTCACCAACCCCATCGCCGGCACCTTCCTCGGCATGGCAGTGGTGTTCGTGCTCTGGCAGGTATTCAGTGCGCTGCGTCCCAAGCCCAGTGCGATCAACGAGATCCTGCGTACCTGATCCCCTCCCACCATGCCGCCCCCTCTGCTCAGGGGGCGGTTCATTTCTGACTCCCGCCTCTTTCGCCTCCAGCCCTCTACAACGCCAACTGCAGCGGCTTGAGCAAGATAATGGACGCGCTCATTGATCCAGGTCTAATCCAATCCATCACTTGATTGATACCCAGATTGGATCAATGTTCGACCTCGCCCAACTGCGCTGCTTCACCACTCTCGCTGCAGAGCTGAATTTCCGTCGCGCTGCCGAGCGCCTGAACATGACCCAGCCGCCACTAAGTCGGCAGATCCAGTTGCTCGAACATCAGTTGGGCGTGACGCTGTTCACCCGCAGCACTCGCTCGGTTGCCTTGACGGCGGCTGGCCGTGCCTTCTTCGTCGAAGCCCAGGCGCTGCTCGATCAGGCCCACCGTGCCGCGCAAAGCGCCCGCCTGGCTGCCATCGGTGAAAGCGGTTCGCTGAACATCAGCTTCGTCGCCAGTGCGGTGTACGACGTGCTGCCACGTGCGATCACCACCGCCAAGCGCGAACGCCCTGGCGTGGATATCGTCCTGCAGGAAATGAGCACCTTCGAACAGGTACAGGCGTTGCGCGCCCGGCGCGTCGACCTGGCCATCGTGCGGGCACCGTTGCAGCAGCCCGGCCTGGTCAGCGAATGCCTGCTGCGCGAGCCCTTCGTGCTGGCAGCCCCGGCCGAGCATTCCCTGGCGCAGCACGAACGGCCGACCCTGGAAATGCTCCATGGCCAGCCCTTCATTCTCTATGCGCATACGGCCTGGCAGCCGTTCAACGAACTGCATACCGGCCTGTTTCGCGCCAGCGGCATCCAGCCGGATTTCGTTCAATCTCTGGGCTCGACCCTGACCATCCTGTCGCTGGTCAATGCCGGCATGGGGCTGGCACTGGTGCCGCGCAGCGCCAGTGCCATTCGCTTCGAGCAGGTGCGCTTCCGCGACCTGCCGCTACCCAAGGGTGTGTGTGGCGAGCTGCATCTGCTCTGGCGCGACGACAACGACAACCCCGCACTACCGGCGGTGATCGATGCCGTGCGCCAGGCTGCTCGCGACATCTATCCGCCGAGCTGAAGATCAGGCGCGCTTGCCAACTTCCGCCTGCTGCACCGTCCACCCGGCGACCTTCTCGCTCAGGCTCAGGCCAAGCCCCGGACGGGTCGGCACCAGCATGCGCCCGTCACGGATTTCCAGGCGCTCGTTGAACAGCGGCTCCAGCCACTCGAAATGCTCGACCCAGGGCTCACGCGTATGGCTGGCGGCCAGGTGCACGTGCAGCTCCATGGCGAAGTGTGGCGCCAGGGTCATGCCGGCCTGCTCGGCCAGGGTCTGCACGCGCAGGTAAGGGGTGATACCACCGAGGCGTGGCGCATCCGGCATGAGGAAGTCGGCACCGCGCTGGCGGATGAACTCCCAGTGCTCGGCCGGGCTGGTGAGCATCTCGCCGGTGGCGATCGGTGTATCGAACAGGCGCGCCAACTCGGCGTGACCCTCGGCGTCGTAGCAGTCCAGCGGCTCCTCGATCCAGATCAGGTCGAAGGGCTCCAGACGCCGACACATGCGCCGCGCGGTCGCCCGATCCCACTGCTGGTTGGCATCGACCATCAGCGCGAAGCTCTCGCCCAGATGTTCACGCACCCTGCTGACGCGGTGAATATCCAGCGCCCAGTCGGGCTGGCCGACCTTGAGCTTGATGCCGCCGATACCCTTTTCGCGGGAGAGGTCGGTGTTCTTCAGCAGTTGCTCAAGCGGTGTATGCAGGAAGCCGCCGGAGGTGTTGTAGCAACGCACCGAATCGCGGTGGCTGCCGAGCAGGCGCGCCAGCGACAGCCCGGCGCGACGCGCCTTGAGGTCCCACAGGGCGACGTCGAAGGCGCCGATGGCCTGGGTCGCCAGGCCGCTACGACCAACCGAGGCGCCGGCCCAGCACAGCTTGTCCCAAAGTTTGGCGATATCGCTGGGGTTCTCGCCGATCAGGTTCGGCGCCACTTCCACAGCATGGGCGAACTGGCCGGGGCCGCCAGCGCGCTTGGAATAGCTGAAGCCCAGGCCACGATGACCGTCACGGGTTTCGATCTCGGCGATCAGGATGGCGATCTCGGTCATCGGCTTCTGCCGGCCGGTGAGCACCTTGGCATCGCTGATCGGGTTGGGCAGTGGCAGGGCTACCGAACGCAGGCTCAGCCAGGCAATGCGATCGTCGTCGGCGCGTGGGGTGGCGTGATCAGTCATGACGTCTTCCTCGTGATGAACTCGGCACCCTCTGGGCCGCCGAAAATGGACAACCCGAGCCAGATTAAGATGATTGCGCAATCATTCAAGCATCAGAATCCTCTACTGCTCCCTGGCTCATCAGCACTGCGACAACTCATCTAGACATTTCACAAATCTGCAACATTTGCCAACTACGCTGAATATGTCCCGCTCCGCCTGACCTCCGAGGCACCTCATCATGTTCCTGCAAAAATCCCTGCGCGCGCAGATTCTCACCCTGCTCGGTGGCAGCCTGGCGCTGATCCTGGTCACCGCCCTGGCCTGCTTCAGCTTTCTCTCCAGCGGCATTCAGTCCTATCGCGGCCTGCTCGACGGCCCGGTGGAATCCTCACGCCTGATCGACGCGGCCAATGTGGAGTTCAAGATCCAGGTACAGGAGTGGAAGAACGTTCTGCTGCGAGGCCAGGACAGCGCCAACCTGCAGCGCTACTGGAGTCAGTTCGAAGAACAGGAGCGCAAGGTGCAGGACACCCTCGCCAAACTGGCTCGGGTAGCCGCTGCCGACCCTGCCCTGAAACAGCAGGTCGAGCGCCTGCGCAGCGAACATCAGGCCCTCGGTGCCAACTATCGCAAAGGCCGGGATGCCTTCATTGCCGCTGGCGCCGATGCCAAGGCCGGCGACGCGGCGGTAAAAGGTATCGACCGCGACGCCAGCGAGCAGATGACGGCACTGGTCGAGCAACTGCGGCAAAACAGCCTGAGCCAGGCCGAGCAGATCAACGCCAGCGCCGCTCGCACCATTCTCGGCGGCACCGTTGTGATGCTCTGCGCCGCGCTGGTCATCGCCGTGTTCAGCCTGTGGCTGGTCAACCGCAACCTGATCATCCCCATTCGCCACCTGATCGGTCACGTCGATCAGCTCAGCCATGGCCAGTTCGGTCAACGCGTGGAGAGCACCCGCCAGGATGAACTGGGCCTGCTCGCTCGCGCCGCCAACACGTTGCGTGACTTTCTCGCCAGCACCAGCGAGCGCCTGCACCACAGCACGCAGAATCTCGACAACGCCAGCAGCGAGCTGAACGCCATCGCCTCGCGCATGACCGAAGGCGTCAGCGAGCAGTTCGAACGTACCGACCAGGTCGCCACGGCCATGCACGAGATGTCCGCCACTGCTCAGGAAGTGGCCCGTCACGCCGCCGATGCCGCCCACGCCGCCAACGATGCCGACGACTCTGCACGCCAGGGCGGTGCGGTGATGCAGTCGACCATCGCCACCATCACCGACATTCGCGGCGAGATCGCCAATACCGCCGAAGTGATCCGTCGCCTGGAAAGCGACAGCGGCCGTATCGGCAAGGTGCTCGAAGTGATCCGTGGGATTGCCGAGCAGACCAACCTGCTAGCCCTCAACGCGGCCATCGAAGCTGCCCGCGCCGGCGAGCAAGGCCGTGGCTTCGCCGTGGTCGCCGATGAGGTGCGTCATCTGGCGCAGCGCACGGCCGAGTCCACCGCGGAGATCAATCAGATCATCGACACCGTGCAAATGGGCGCCCTCAATGCCGTACGCGCCATCGAAAGCGGCCAGCAGCGCAGCGAACAGGGGGTCACCCAGGTCACCGAAGCAGGTGCCATGCTGCAGCGCATCACCGAAGCGGTGGAAGCGATCCGCGACATGAACCAGCAAATCGCCACCGCCGCCGAAGAGCAAACGTCGGTGGCCGAGGATATCTCGCGCAACCTCACCGAGCTGACGGCCATTGCCAGCGCCAATCAGGACAACGTCGAACGCACGCAACTGGCCAGCCGCAATCTGCACGAGATGTCCGGAGAACTGGGCGAAGTCACCCGTCGTCTGGGCTCCTGAGCCCATTGGCCAGCCGGCACAGGGAGGCGCCGGGCAGGCGGCGAGGCTGAGGCACACAAGGCGCTTTGACAGCGACTGCAACTGACACTAAGGTTCCTCTCTTGCCTATTCCCAGGCCCCTCCCGCTTGCCAAGGAAACGGAATATGTTGCTCCGTCGCATGCTCATCATGCTCGGCGTGGTACTCGTCGTGGTACTCGCTCTCGCCGGCTATAAAGGCTTCTCCATCTACCAGCAGATCCAGATGTTCTCGGCCCCGCAGCCGGCCATCAGCGTTTCTGCCGCGCATGCCGAAGAGCAGCCATGGCAGAGCCGCCTGCCAGCCATCGGCACGCTCAAGGCGTTTCAGGGCGTGGATCTGGCCGCAGAGGTCGAAGGTATCGTGCGCGAGGTGATGTTCGAGTCGGGGCAAAAGGTGACCCAGGGTCAAGCGCTGATCCAGCTCGACAGCGAAGTGGAACGCGCCAGCCTGGCCACCGCCGAAGCCGAGCGCAGCCTGGCGCAGATCGAGTATGAGCGCGGGCGCAGCCTGGTCAGCCGCTCGAACATTTCCAAGAGCGAGTTCGATCGCCTGGCCTCGGCCCTGCAAAAAGCCACGGCCAGCGCTGCCCAACTCAAGGCGCAACTGGACAAGAAGCGCATCAACGCGCCCTTCGCCGGCACCATCGGCATTCGCCAGGTCGACACCGGCGACTACCTCTCGCCGGGCGCCACCATCGCCACCTTGCAGGACCTGTCGCACCTGCACGTCGACTTCTTCCTGCCGGAGCAGCGCGCGCCGCAGCTTCAGGTCGGCCAGCCGGTGCGCCTGAGCGTCGCCGCCTACCCCGACGAGCAGTTCGAAGTCCGCATCGCCGCGATCAACCCCAAGGTGGAAAACGAGACCCGCAACCTGCAGGTGCGCGCCACCCTGAGCAACCCGGACGAAAAGCTGCTGCCCGGCATGTTCGCCAACCTGGAGGTGCTGCTGCCGGATGACCGACCGCAGATCGTGGTGCCGGAAACCGCCATCACCTACACCCTCTATGGCAACTCGGTGTACGTGGTGACGGAAAAGCAGAGCGAGGACGGCAAGACGGTCAAGGACGAAAAAGGCACGGCCCAGTTGACCGTCGAGCGGCGCTTCGTCGAGACCGGCGAGCGCCGTGCCGGCCGCGTGGTGATCAGCAAGGGCCTGAAGGCCGGCGAGCAGGTGGTCACCTCCGGCCAGCTCAAGCTGGACAACGGTGCTCACGTCGTCATCGTCGCCGACCCGGCGCTGCAACTCGAAACAGACGAAGCGGCCGACGCCGCGCAGTAACGTTCGCGTCCAGTTGTAATGTTGTTCAACTAAGCGTCGACCAAGCGCGATTAGTCCCCTCGCCCCTCAGGGGAGAGGGTCAGGGAGAGGGGAAAACGGGCCATTACCTGGTGCTTCCGGCCCTCTCCCCCAGCCCCTCTTCCATAAATGGGCGAGGGGAGCAAAACGCGCGCAACTGCTGATAGACAGGCCGCCGCAGGGCGGCCAAGGAAATTTCCATGGCTTTTACCGATCCCTTCATCCGCCGTCCGGTGCTGGCCACCGTGGTCAGCCTGCTGATCGTCCTGCTCGGCTTCCAGGCGTTCAGCAAGCTGACCATCCGCCAGTACCCGCAGATGGAGAACGCCCTGATCACGGTGACCACCGCCTATCCCGGGGCCAACGCCGAGACCATCCAGGGCTATATCACCCAGCCGCTGCAACAGAGCCTGGCCAGCGCCGAAGGCATCGACTACATGACCTCGTCGAGCCAGCAGAACCTGTCCACCATCTCCATCTACGCGCGCATCGGCGCCAACAGCGACCGCCTGTTCACCGAGCTGCTGGCCAAGGCCAACGAGGTCAAGAACCAGCTGCCGCAGGACGCCGAAGACCCGGTGCTGTCGAAAGAGGCCGCCGACGCCTCGGCGCTGATGTACGTCAGCTTCTACAGCGACGAGTTGTCCAACCCACAGATCACCGACTACCTGTCGCGCGTGATCCAGCCCAAGCTGGCCACCCTGCCCGGCATGGCCGAGGCGCAGATTCTCGGCAACCAGGTGTTCGCCATGCGTCTGTGGCTGGACCCGGTGAAGATGGCCGCCTACGGTGTCACCGCCGGTGACCTCAACAGCGCGGTGCGCAAGTACAACTTCCTCTCCGCCGCGGGCGAAGTGAAAGGCCAGTACGTGGTGACCAGCATCAACGCCAGCACCGACCTCAAATCGGTCGAGGCCTTCGGCGCCATTCCGGTCAAGACGCTCGGTGACACCCGCGTGCTGGTGCGTGACATCGCTCGCGTGGAAATGGGCGCAGCCAACTACGACTCGATCAGCTCGTTCGACGGCATTCCCTCGGTGTACATCGCCATCAAGGGCACGCCGAGCGCCAACCCGCTGGACGTGATCAAGGAGGTGCGCAACGCCCTGCCGGAGCTGGAGGCGCAGCTGCCGCCGAACCTCAAGGTGGCCATCGCCTACGACGCCACGCTGTTCATCCAGGCGTCCATCGACGAAGTGGTGAAGACCCTGGCCGAAGCGGTGCTGATCGTCATCGTCGTGGTCTTCCTGTTCCTCGGTGCGTTCCGTTCGGTGTTGATCCCGGTGATCACCATCCCGCTGTCGATGATCGGCGTGCTGTTCTTCATGCAGCTGATGGGTTATTCCATCAACCTGCTCACCCTGCTGGCGATGGTGCTGGCCATCGGCCTGGTGGTGGACGACGCCATCGTCGTGGTGGAGAACATCCACCGCCATATCGAAGAAGGCAAGACGCCCTTCGATGCCGCCATCGAGGGGGCGCGCGAGATCGCCGTGCCGGTGATCTCGATGACCATTACCCTGGCCGCGGTCTATGCCCCCATCGGCTTCCTCGAAGGCCTGACCGGCGCCCTGTTCAAGGAGTTCGCCCTGACCCTGGCCGGTGCGGTGATCATCTCCGGCATCGTCGCCCTGACCCTGTCGCCAATGATGTGCGCCAAGCTGTTGCGCCACGAGGAGAACCCCTCGGGCCTGGCCCATCGCCTGGACCTGATCTTCGACCGACTCAAGCAGCGTTATCAGAAAATGCTGCACGGCACCCTCAACACCCGTCCGGTGGTGGTGGTATTCGGTGTGATCGTCATGGCACTGATCCCGGTGCTGCTCAGCTTCACCCAGAGCGAGCTGGCGCCCGAGGAAGACCAGGGCATCGTGTTCCTCTTCGCCAACGCACCGCAGCCGACCAACCTCGATTACGTCAACGCCTACACCGACCAGTTCGTGGAGATCTTCAAGACCTTCCCCGAGTACTACTCGTCGTTCCAGATCAACGGCTTCGACGGCGTGCAGTCGGGTATCGGGGGGTTCCTGCTGACGCCCTGGAACGAACGTAAGCGCACGCAGATGGCGATCCTTCCCGAGGTCCAGGCCAAGCTCAACCACATCCCCGGCCTGCAGATCTTCGGCTTCAACCTGCCGTCGCTGCCGGGTACCGGTGAAGGCCTGCCCTTCCAGTTCGTGATCAACACGCCGAACGACTACGAGTCGCTGCTGCAGGTAGCTGAGCGAGTCAAATCGCGCGCCCAGGAATCGGGCAAGTTCGCCTTCCTCAACATCGACCTGGCCTTCGACAAGCCGGAAATCGTCGTCGACATCGACCGCGAGAAGGCCGCGCAGATGGGCGTGTCCATGGAGGACCTGGGCACCACCCTGGCCAGCCTGCTCGGCGAGGGCGAAATCAACCGCTTCACCATCGACGGACGCAGCTACAAGGTGATCGCCCAGGTCGAGCGCGCCTATCGCGAAAACCCGAGCTGGCTGGATAGCTACTACGTGCGTAGCGAAAGCGGCGCCATGGTGCCGCTGGGCACCCTGATCAGCATCAGTGACCGCGCGCGGCCGACCAAGCTCAAGCAGTTCCAGCAGCTCAACTCGGCGATCATCGAAGGCGTGGCCATCGTCAGCCAGGGCGACGCGATCGACACCATCACCGCCATCGCCCGTGAGGAAGCGCCGCGCGGCTACAGCTTCGACTATGCCGGTGCCTCGCGGCAGTACATCCAGGAAGGCAGTGCGCTGTTCGTCACCTTCGCCCTGGCCCTGGCGATCATCTTCCTGGTGCTGGCGGCCCAGTTCGAAAGCTTCCGCGACCCGCTGGTGATTCTGGTGACCGTGCCGCTGTCGATCTGCGGCGCACTGATCCCGATCTTCCTCGGCTTCTCGACCATGAACATCTACACCCAGGTGGGCCTGGTGACGCTGATCGGCCTGATCAGCAAGCACGGCATCCTCATCGTCGAGTTCGCCAACCAGCTGCGCCACGAAAAGGGCCTGCCGCTGCGCGAAGCCATCGAAGAGGCCGCCGCCATTCGCCTGCGTCCGGTGCTGATGACCACCGCAGCCATGGTCTTCGGCATGGTGCCGCTGATCTTCGCCACCGGTGCCGGCGCGGTGAGTCGCTTCGACATCGGCCTGGTGATCGCCACCGGCATGAGCGTCGGCACGCTGTTCACCCTGTTCGTCCTGCCCTGTGTCTACAGCCTGCTGGCCAAGCCGGATGCCGAGGCGCAACAACAGGCGCAGGCCGCGCCCGCTCACTGATGATCCTGTGGGAGGCGCTTGCGCGGCGACTGTCGCGGCTGAAGCCCCTCCCACAGGTCGCCTTATCGCCAGCATCGATTCACGCAAACGACAGAAGGTCGCAATTAACCCTTGCTATTTATGTAATAGGAATTATTCTCAGTTACGTAATGACGGCCAAGGAGACCTGCCATGACCTACCTGATCGATGCCTGGCTGGACCGCCCGCATCCCTA
>Ga0070754_10000299_pt1 | contig 48010 bp, 45 predicted proteins | sample VirMetDEL_Sep_01_FD_75181 | JGI IMG/M metagenome (GOLD analysis project Ga0070754, IMG submission 75181) | Aqueous microbial communities from the Delaware River and Bay under freshwater to marine salinity gradient to study organic matter... | ecosystem: Environmental > Aquatic > Marine >...
ATGTTATCAATCATCGCTGGTGTTATATTACTTATTTGTATTCTAGGAGTTGGTGGACTGTCTAAAGTAGATACCATAGTAGCCGCATAAGCCTCTTCTAGGATTACAGAACCTCCTAGATTTGATACTTCTATTGTACCTGAGGGGTTACCTAAGGCGTCAGGAAGAAGCACTACAAGTGACCTTCCTAGCTCGTCTATGGTTGTTGTAAAGTCTGTTCCACGAACTGATATTGTAGCTGTGGGTGTTTGTATATCTATATTGTTTTTGTTGACCATTCCCAAACGACCAGATGCGAACCGAGCAGTTCCCATTGCCATTCTCATAGCCATTTTCGATTTACTTGGGTCTGGGTCATAGTATACACGGTCAATGTATACTTTTGTATTTTCAGTAAGACTGAGCTCTGCTTTATCTAAGAATTCGATAAGCATTCGGCCATCCTCAGTTTCGGCCGTGTCGTTCATTTCGACTTCAGGTATAAATGCTCCAGTTACAACAAGTTCTTCACCTGCTTCTCTTATAAGCGAAGCACTACCTTTATGCTCTACAATACTCCCTATTGAGTCTGCTGCAGACAAACTCAACGGGAGTACTAGAAAAGCAATACTAAGTATCGTTAGATGAATCTTTTTGATTAATCTGGATAGTTGCATTTTCACTATCGACATCTAATGTAATGATGCCATTACAAGTTGTAACACCTGTAGGACATGTTCCACTAAGTTGATTAATATCAATATCAGCAGATGAGCCATCAAGAGTTAAGTTTATCTCATGTTCTGCACCATCTTTTTGCATTGTGTTAATATTATTTGAACCTCCAGTAATATCGAAGTTCCAAATAGCGTCATCAACGTCGATATCGACATCAAAAATATTACTATCGCCAATTAAGGTTAAATCGAAATCCAGTCTTTCAGCACTTGCATTATATCCTTGGTCAAAATCCATTGTATTAGAATCACCAGTAATATCTACATCCATAGTAGAACTATCTGCTGAACCAATATAACCAATGTTCCAATCCCAAGAGTTACTGTCACCAGTAAACAATAAATTCATAACATAGCTATCTGCTATTAATGGACCAAACAATAAGTTTTCGTTACCAATTTGGTCAATATTAATATTAAGCGATGAACCAGTAATAGTCATAGCACTTGAACTGCTTGAAAAGTCGTCAAGTCCTATTTTGTTACCATATCCATATTGGTCGATGTATAGTGTTAAAGTGTCACCAACCTGTTCGATATTAATTTCATTATCGTCAGTAGCTTGCGCAAATGCGAAAGTTGGAATAATTAAACTTAGGCCTAAAAGTTTTCTAATCATTCTTCTTCCTCTTTATTTTTATTCCAGTCTATCTCCCAGTATCCACGACGATTACCTTGATAGACCATTTCCAGCACGGCAGCTTCAATCGCTGTTCGTACTGCATACGTCACACTTTCATTATTTCCTACACCGTCTTCATATTCTACTAACTGTGTTCCTTGTTCGTAAAATCTAAATAAATCACCACCAGAACCATAACTTAAAATTGTCTTTTTCGTTTGAACATTCAATAGTACTTCACCAGTGAGAACAGATACTGCTCTTACTGAAACAGTAACCTGGTCTTGTCTGTATTGCTTACTAAATCCAATACCAAGTGTTCTTGCTCCTCTACCACCAGTTTTTAAATTACTATCATATCCAATTATACCACCTTCTATAATCATTCCCGCAAATAAAAGTGGTCCTAAATTTTGTGGCTCTTCACCTAATGCTTTAGCAGCCTCATCTCGACCCGAACGAATAATTTGTCGTTCTCTTACTAAAGCATCAATACCTTGTCTTTCTACTACTCTAAACCATTTACCATCACCTGCGGTTTTAAGAGCATCAATCAACAACTCTGTTCCACCCTGTGTTACAGCTGTTGAAAAACTTTGTCCTGTAACTGAATCTTTTCTTTGTCCTGTTTTATCATTAAAAGCATAAACTGCAACCACAGGTTTAGTTTTAGCAGGTGGTAAGTTAAGTAAATCAATATATGATGGTAACCTTACAACCTCTGGTGCCTCAACGCATATTTGTTTACTCTCAACATATTTACGAGTACCTGTATATAGTGCATCAAGTAAATATCCATCACCACCATATTCTTCTACGTGTGATGTATTTTTACCAAACCCTGGCTCAAACTTTCCTTCGCCATATTCACAATAAGCTGGTCCTTCAGACCATTGTGGCATCTGCGCACAACTTGCTAGTAATAGTGATAAAAATACAGCAGTTAAAAGTTTAACCACCGTCACCATCCCCGCCATCAGTTCCGTCACTTCCGAAGTTGCCTGACCCAATTGGTATTTCAATAACAGTTGTAGTACCATCTTCATCTACAATCGTCATTTTAATAAATTCAGTTCCGTCAACATTTGTAATAACTTCATATGTTACTGTTGACCCTTCTAAAACGAATGAGCCGAACCTTACAGGATTATCGTTAGAAAACATATTGTCTACTAATTGTTTTGCTAACTGAGCGTAAATCCTACTCTCTAAATTTCGTATAAATTTTGATAATGTTGAGTTATCAATTTCTCTTTGTGCTGCTCTTTCTGCAGCTTCAAGGGCATCCTTGATTGCTTTCTTTCTGCTATGTTCTTGGTTCTCAATAGTTAAGTAATGAGCACCAGTTCCTATTCCACTAAAAGATGGATTTTTAAATTTATGAACGATGGGCTCAGCCATAGCATACTGCGCACCGAAGTATAAAAGTATTACTAAAATCCCTAGTAATGTTCCGTTAATTATCTTCAGTTCTTTCATCTTTTTTCTCTGCTTGAAGTTTATCATCATAGTGTTGCATTAATTCTTGTCTTGCTCGATATTCCAATACAACGTTTACTTTTTGCTGTAATCTTATTAGGTCTTGGTCTAACATTCTTACGCGGTCAATTACTTTAATCAACTGCATATGATGCTTGTCTATAGCTGGATTTATTTCTTCGTTAATAAATTTCCAAACAAAATAAACGAAGTAACCTAAACCGACTACCATAATTGTTGGAAAGCCGTATTCAGCTATTAACTGTGCTACATCAAATTCCAAAGTTCAACTCATATTGTACAGGAGCATTTTTTCTAAAAAACATGCACCCGTCTTTATCTAACTCTAAAGTAAAAGTATCACCTTCTTCAAGTGGTGTATTATCTAACTTTACTTGGCAATGAGGTTCTAGCTCACTATCCTTATCAGTCAATTTCAATCCATTTTCGTTAATAGAAAATGCATAATCCAAATATAACATTTCAGTCTCTCCTTACGTCAACTTTTCCGTCTTCAACAAAATTTTCTGCTCTTGCAATTCTCTCCGTATCAGGTCTTAAGTCTAATGCGCTGCTGACTAAAAGGTCGATTTTAACAATTTCATTACTCATAGAACGAGCTCTATTTTCTAGACCCTCACTGAAAATTGTTAGAGTTTTGATACTATCAATAATTCCTTCGAATATTTGCTTAATAATAAGAAATATGAAAAATCCCATTGTTAGCGCGCCGGCAATAGGTAGTCCGACATCTGATATCAATTGCAAGATTTGTTCCATTTTTTACTCCATTTACGAAGCTTAGGGCCTCTGCTTCTATTTATAATAAAACAAATTGAAAAAAAAGGTGAATTATTTTAACAAAAAGGGTTGACAAACGATACAAAACCAATTATAATATACTCATATTTTAAATAAAACGGAGAATAAATGGAATATAGAATCTTAGGAAACCAACCAGAACCAACTTTAACAAGGAAAGATATGTACATATCTGACTTTGAAATGAGACATAAATCTCAAACAACATGGAGAAAAGGAGTTGCTTTAGTCAATGAATTTTGCTCAGCAAATCCAGAGTTCGAGGGTTGCCAATTCTTTATCAATGACCCGTTAACAGTAGGCATATATCCACAATATGCAGAAGGCGAAACACCTCACGATTTTGACGAACTAGTACTGAAACTAGAATCAATGGGATTCTACGGAAAAGCTGCTGGTTACCACACACAACAACAAGCATTTGCATTTTAATTTAAAATAAATGCAAAAAAAGGTTGACAAATCAAATCAAACGGGTTATAATAGACCCATAAATTAATGAGGAAAGGAATTATATTATGCTAACTAAATCTGAAATGACTAAACTGAACACTCTTTTTGCTAAGGCTGACATGAGCCAAATGCGAGATGTTTCTCAAATGTTTAACTCGCAATTCAAAGCTAAAACTCAAATGGCTAAGAATAGCTTCACTGTTGGACAGAACGTATTCTTTAACGATAAGCGTGGACAGAAAATCGAGGGTGTTGTTACTAAAGTAATGATTAAAAACATCCAAGTTTCTACAGACGCTGGTATGTGGAGAGTAGCTCCAACACTTCTACAGGCATCTTAACATGAACGAAACTTATGCTAACGAATGTATTGTCGAAAATGTCGACAGTGGAAAAGAGGTTGAAGCTGAAGTTGCATACTTCCAACCTCAAGAAAGCTTGACTGTGTACATGAATACAGTCAAGGTAAACTTGAAATACAACGAAAGGCAAAATGCCTACATTGGTAATTTTGCTAAAATGGATTTTATCTCACGCGGACCTAAACTCTTAGGAACATATAGATGATTGAGATTCTGCAAGAAATAACTGACTGGGGCGATGCTCCAGTTGCAAATGGCCAATATCATGTCAATGGGCTTGGTCAATTAGTTGCTTATAAAGCACTAAACGGAGAGTTGAAAACATTCAAATCTCCAATGAAACAATTTTCTAAGGCAAGAAGAAAGTTTAAAAAGGTAGGTGAATACAATGCGTAATGCAATCTTTACAGTAATTTTTATATGCCTAGTTGGTGCTGGATTCTATATGGGACTAAGTTCTGTTGCATCTATGCCTGATGTGCATATCAGTCACTCAACAGGTGAATGTGTAAAAGTTATTAATTATGATGAGCGTTTTGATTACACTTGCGAATCTCTACCTGAAAAATATAATCACATCTGGGTAAAATGAATATATTTGTACTTGACGAAAATCCAATTATTGCTGCACAAATGTGTTGCGATAAACATATACCCAAAATGATTGTTGAGAGTGCTCAAATGCTTTCAACAGTACACCGAATGCTCGATGGTATACCAGAAAAAAGACCATCACGTTCAGGTAAAACTATACAAACGTACTACTCTTTTGGTGACGAAAGAGATGACATGTACTATTTAGCTGTTCATAAATTCCACCCTTGTACAACGTGGACTGCAGAAAGTAAGACTAATTATGAATGGCATTACGAACACTTTCGTGGCTTAGCTAACGAATACGAATATCGTAGAAATAAAATACATGCAACGTGGAACAAACTTGGTATCATGCTAAGTAAGCCACCTAAAAATATACCAGACATTGGGCTCACTGAATTTGCACAAGCAATGAGCCATTATCCTGACTGTAAAGTTGAAGGCGACCCAGTTCAGGCATACAGAAACTATTACCATGCCGCAAAACCTTTTGCGAAATGGGATTGGGGTCGACCAGCACCTAGCTGGTGGCGTGGATATGAAGGTTACGATGGTCATTTACCATACGCAACACTCAACGAAGCGTCGTAATAGAAATATTATTTATTATAAGTATATTTAAGGAGGCTTTAATGGCTATGAACCGATACGTTGTTAAAAAACTAATGAGAGAATGCGCTGAAGGTAATTTAGATACCGAAAAGGTGCTTTTTGCTGCATTACGTAAGCTCGATGAATTAGGCGAGAATATCGTTTATGATTTGGCTATTGAACATGAATTTTTCATACCTGAGGATTTTGTTCCAGAAAGTGATGATGTTGATGCTTTTGAAAAAGAGATTGATGCAGATGTTGAATTAACAGCTCAACAAAAAATTATTGAGAAAGTTTTAGCACGTTACGGAGACCATTAATGGATACTACTCAGTTTATTATAACATCAATAGTTTTTACCATTGCTGGTTATTTGATGGCAAAGACTGATAAAACTAAAGCCTCACTTTCAGAAACTAAACGCATTACTCAACAAACAATTAATACCCTTATTAATATGGGCTACGTTAAAACTCGTGGCACAGGAGCAGAGCAGGAATTAGTTCGTTACGACGAAGAATAAACTTGCCCCGTTCGTCTAGTGGTTAGGACACCGGGTTTTCATCTCGGCAACAGGAGTTCGACTCTCCTACGGGGTACCAACACTTTATATTATGAAAATCGAAACTGAAAATAGAATTTGTGCATACGAAGGCTGTAATAAACAAGGTTTATCTACTGGAAAAAATAATGTTAGAAAAAGAGATGGTCTTATACCTAGAGCTAAATATTGTGACCATCACAGAAAAGTTGTAGGCAATTTTACAAATTTTAAATATGTAAAATTTAAAAAGAGTTATTGTGAAAATATAGATGGAAGATTAGGATATAAATGTACATCAACTATAGTTGACTCATGCCAACTACAAGTTGACCATAAAGACGGCAATCATAAAAATAACAATAAAGATAATTGTCAAACTCTTTGTTCTAATTGCCATGATTATAAAACTTATATTAATAAAGATAATTTAAATAGATACATTTATGAAAATCGAAACTAAACGTATTCATAAAGAAACAGCTACTCAGATAGCTACAGGTTTAGTTGTAAACTATCCACTTAATTTGTTCTTGCTTTGGATTTATATTGAGAAACTTGGTATAACAGACCCAATTACATTGGGTACTTTAGTTACTCTTGTGATGACAGTTGTAGCCTACACTAGAATATTTCTTTTACGCTCATACTTTTCTAAGAAGTATAGTAAATGAAAATAGGAACTCGCAAATCAGAATTAGCAATCGCCTATACCAATAAAGCTTTAAAACATTTAGAGCTTGATTTAGATATTGTACATATCGATTCCACAGCTGACCTTAATCCTACAACATCCATTGAAGAAATGGGTGGCAAAGGTGTATTCACAAAAGAGATAGAACAATCACTTATAGATGGTGACATCGATATTGCTTGCCATGCGTTTAAAGATTTGACTCGTGATAACGATGACAAATTAGAAATTTCTTGTATATTACCGAGAGCAGATTTTAGAGATGCACTCATTGGTAATCATATCAATCCAAGAACAATTGGCACGAGTAGTCCTCGCAGAATTTGGCAATTAAAGGAATTATATCCTGGAGCAGAAATTATTCCTATTCGTGGTAATATAGATACTCGAATTGCTAAACAAGAAAATGGCGAATATGATGCTATTGTTTTAGCAAAAGCAGGACTTGATGCTATGGGAATTACTATTAAAGCAAGTCGTATATTTGGTACTGCTGACATGATGCCTGCACCTGGTCAAGGTGTAATTGCTTTACAAACTCGTAAGGGCGATCAAAGTATTAAACAAATACAAAACAAAAATGATATGGAAACGTGGTATTGTTGTATGGCGGAAAAAGAAATGCTTAAAACAATAAACGGAGATTGTCAAACACCGATTGGTGCATTAACCTATATTGACGGAGAAAATATCAGGATGGTAGCTAAAAACTTTGAGAATGGTAAATTAGCCTATGAACAAGGTCATCTAGATTCATTTAAGACCATTGGAATCCGAGTCGGTATGTCACTATTATAAAAAAGGGCCATGACTGGCCCTCTTCTATTTAATTCTAGTAATTACTTTTCAATAACAAACTCATTTAATTTTCGAGCAAGACTAATAACAGCTGCTGCTGATATTTTCTTTACTGGAATTGGTTTGATATCTTCTGGATTATTCATGTTATGCTCTTGCACAGCTTGAATTTCTCTTTCGATATTACTGTACAGAATTCCTTCTGCTTGACTTAATAGATTTGCTCTGATTTCAAAGCCTGTTAAATTTGACATATTTTTCTCCTGTGTGTGTATGTGTGTCATGTACATTGCTGTACCTATTATTTATAACAAATTCCAGACAAAAAAAGAGGAGCCCGAAGGCTCCTCTAAAGATACAACTAATTTATTATTAGAATAAGTTAGTTACACGTACTCTTCTGTAGTACTTGTTAGTATCGTTAGTTAATGCACCAAGACCTTGGCTAGATACATCACCCTGTGCAAATGGATTAGCAACCATTCCATAACGAGTTTTGAACCCGATTTTTGGTTGGAAGCTATTCTCACCAACAGCACGTACCATTTGTAATGGAACGTATGGGCAATAGAATAAACCAGCGTCAAAAGCGCTTGAACCTTTGTAGCCAACTACTAAGTAGTTTGAGCCAGCAAATGGGTCGATATATACTCTGAATCTTCCGTTAAGAACACCAGCAAAAGTATTACCTGTGTCATCAACTTCTAAAGAGTTAGAGTTAAGAGCAGGAGCGTAGTCGAGTACACCAGCCATTTGTAAAGCAGAAGCAACGTCTGAAGAACAAATAACGATGTTACCTTTCCCTCTACGTGTTCCTTTTGCAATAGCGTTAGCTTCTTGTTCGATTTGGAACATTAAGCCTTTGAACTTCTCTACAGACCATCTACCATTCGCATCAACGTCTAAGTCAAATACGCCTGCGTTTGCAGTGCCAGGAGCACCAACTTCTGCAGTGTTATGGATAGTTCTAACAACTTCACGGTTGATTTCTGTTAAGATTTCAGTTTGAAGAATGTTAGCAAGTTCTGTTTCAGCGTCTAAGCCGTGAACAGCTCTTAGGTCCTGAGCAAGCTCAGTTGTGTATTCAGCTTTTAAAGCTCTTGTCTTCGCAGCCACTGTAACTTTCTCAATTGAGAATGCCATTTCAGCGTATGCGGCACCAACACCATCTCCTAAAGCTTCACCAGCGCCTGTGTCAAGACCTGTACCAGTCGTGATAAGTGCTGTGTTAGCATTTGTCAATGTGTTTGCGTATGTACCAGTACCAGAGAAGTCTGTATCAGCTTCGTTATAGAAAGCCTCGTCTCCGCTCTGTGAACCGTATCTAGCTCTCATCGCAAAGATAAGACCTGTAGGACCAGTCATAGGCTGGACACCACAGATGTCATAAGCGATTAAGTTAGGTACTGCTCTACGTACTAGTGAAATCAAGATAGGGTCATAACCAGCTGTTGGACCAGCTGCTGCGTTACCTGGAGATACAGTTGCAGAGAAACCACCTGTGCCAGCATCGTTAGTTGGTGCTGCCTCTGAAAGAAGTGATGTCATATTTGCAGACAAGTCACCTGTTTCTGAAAGTGCTCTTTCTGTGTTCTCAAGGATAGTAGCGGTTACTGCCTTCTTGTGTGAGTCAGTAATTGGCGAAAAAGATTCGTGCTCTAGGATAGGGCCCCACTTTTCTACCAATGCTTGATAATTACTCATAGTAATTCTCCCTTTTTTTAGTTAATATTAAATTATTTTAACCAATTTAATTATTCTTATTGCTTTTTATTCTTAGCATTGAATGCTTCAACTAGAGCATTAATAGAAGTGTAATCAGAAGCTGGTTTAGTTACTTCCTGTTCTTCTAGAATAATTTCGTCTTCTTCGACATCCTCTACTTTAGGGGTGGCAATTTTGCCTTCGCTAAAGAAGGATTCCTTGATTACTGAAAGATTTGAAGTATAATCTTCGATGTCTTCCACGTCAAGCTTTTCAGAAAGTACTTTAAAACGCTCTACCTGATTTTCAGATAAGCCATCTGTCATACTTTCAAATACTTTTTCTGCTTTCATAGCTGAGATAGCAGCTTTAAGCTCAATGTTCTCATTTACGAGACCATTACTACCTTCTTCTAATTCAGCAACTTGTTTCTCTAAACTGTCAACTACATCAAAAGTGTCTTCGTCAATCTCGATGTTGTGCTCGTTGAATAGGTCTTTAAGACCACCGAGTAAAGATTCAGCCATTTCAACTTTAATTCCAGCTTCAACAGCAATCTTGTTCTCTTCCATCCACTCACTAACAACGTAGTCAAGATACTTGTCTACATTTTCGACAACGTCTTTCATACGATTTTCGATAGCTTCTGATAATTCAGTTTCTAACTTTTCTTCTAGCTCTTCTTTTAAAGACTCAGTCTTTGTTGCAACTTCTTCGTTAACAGCTGCTTCGAATACTAGCTTAATATTGTTCTTAAATTCATCTGAAAGCTCAGTACCTTCGAAGATGGATTCGATTGTAGATTCAACCTCTACAACTTCTTCTACAACTTCGTCTGTTTCAGTAGTTTCTACTTCTTCAGCAGTTGGTACTTTCTCACCGGCTTTTTCTTGGCCAGGAGTCTTTACATCTGATTTTTTAGCTGCGACTTCGCCTTTTTTGCCTTTCATTCTGGTATCATCACCACCTTCAGGCTTTACAGGCTGAGGTACTTCTGAGTAACCGTCATCAGCAACGAATTTTTTCTTGTCGTCTGCCATAATTTTCTCCTTTTAATACTTGTTTAAATACAAATTAAATCTGATAGTAATATTTATTACTTTATTTATTTCCCAAAGAACGAACAAATGTTTCAAACATTCTTGTTGCCGTTGCTTCGTCAATTGTTCGCACTACACGATTAACTTTTTTCTCTACTTCTTCAACAATTTCTTCGATGACTTCAGCTACTTCCTGAGGCCTCCAAGATGAAGATGCAATATCGTAATAATACTCTCTGTTCTCCATAATGCCATTCACAAACGCATTAGGAGCTGATGGGTCGGTTACAATATCCACTGTTGCCAAATGAAAGTCTTTTTGAACTTCCATTACACCATCTTTCAATTGTTTAACCGAACCTAACCCTCTTGTTGAAACGCCAATTTTAACACCTTCATCAAGTAGAGATTTTACAATCTCTCCCATAGGTGTTGATAAGATTTTTGCTTTACCGTAAAAATCATTACCTTCGCGTCTCATTGATGTAATTAAGTGTGAAACTCTGTCACCATTAATTGTTGGACCTTCTGGATGTCCCAGTTCTCCAAGTGCGCGCTTATTTTTGATAAATTCTTCATCGTAGCGCTTCATCTCTTTTTCAAGAGTTTCGCTTGGATATGTTCGTCCATTTCTATTTTTAATGTCACCTTGCATGAAGATACCTTCGATAAAGTGGGACTTAGTTCCGTCCTCTTTAGCCTCGGTAATTACTTCAAGGTTTTCATTTAGTTCTGTAATAAGTTTCATATTATCACCTTAATTAAATATCTTTAATCTATTTATTAACTTATGGTACACCATTAGCGTTTTTATTGTCGTAGAAGTTTTTGTTTAACTCTCCACGTTCAACAGTTTCCCCTGCTTTTCTTACTCTAACGTAAGTATACTGAGCGTTTCCGCCCGTTGGAGTAAATGTTCTAACTCCTGCAGTTGTGGTTCCGTTTGCATCGCTATAAGTATCTGATGCAGTTGCGGCATTTTCATATTCCCAAATACCGTTTGAACCTGGGATGCTAACCCATGCCATAATTAAATTCCCGCTTTAGTAGCGAATTTTAGGATTTCTTCGAATCCTTTTTTGTCTGTGTGTAACTGGTCTTCCATCTCTTTCTTATTTTTTGGATTTAATCCATTGAGCATTCCATTTAGATGTTCTGCATCTGCATGGTCAAGTTTAACAACTTCACCGCTCTTAAGTTTGAGACTGCCAGGTTTAAAATTTGCTTCGTTTACCTCTTCTGACATCTCATATCCAACTTCCTTAGCAAGGTTTGGATGGATATCAGCTGCGTCGTCTTTGTCTCCATCATAGTGGAATACTGCAAATTTCCAAACATCCTTAGGTTCACCGCTTACGAAAGCCATGTCATCACCATGCATAGAGATTTTTACATTAAATCTTTTTTCGTGAGATGCTTTCATTTTATCATCGCCGATATAATCAACGTCAATTTTAGCTTCGTCTAATAAGAATGCTTCTGTAATTATTTTTGTTTCTTCGATACCTTCATACATGCTATTCATGATGTTGTCAACTTCAGTTTCATCTGGGACTGTAATGTCATCGTCGTCATCAACACCTAAATCGTCGTCTTGTTCAATATCTTTCTTAACAACTTCTGAACCTTTAGCATATGCATATAAGGATTTGACATTACCAAATACTTGTGCTAATTTATTTTGCCACCACTCTTCTGGGTCCATATCTTCAGCACCGAGATACTCCATAATTTCTTCAGAAGCATAACAGATAAAATGTAATTGCTTCATCATCATTGAGATTTCTTCTTGGGGACTCTCAAGAAGGTCTTCTGTATCAGATACTTTTTCAATTAGTCCTTTAAAAGTTAATTTTGTTTCGTCGATATTACGAGGCATCTTAAATGGTTTAGCTTTAGCTGCAGCTCCACCATCATACTTTTTCTCGTCATCACCAGCTTTGGTATCTGCTGGGCGCTCTTTTTTCGTTACGCCTTTAATTTCACCAGTATGAACATAATCAGGAGCAACGGGGTGCTTGATTAATTCAATCTTATGCTGGTCTTTAAAAGCTTTCTCTTCTGGCGACTTTGGTTGTGCCACTTCAGAGAGGAGGTCTTTAAAGTTCTTCATATTTAGTCCCTATTTAATTTAATTCGTTATAATTTATTTATTTCAAAAAGGATTCTCGTCTGCGCCTTCATCGTCGACAGGCTCTTCTGCCTTTTCTTTTTCAATTTGGTCATTCATCTCGCTAAACTCTTCTTCGCTTAGCTGCAATATGTTACGAATAACCCATTCTCTAGAATAATATTTTCCAATTTGGTCTTCGATATCTCTTAGTGTACTCATACGTTCACGTAGTATCTCAGACTGTTTCAATTCGTCGTAATAATTATCCTTAGCAAATTCATATCGTATATCGTTACGAATTGCATCAAATTCATCAGGGGTTAAAATACCCTTGAGAATAAGCTGTTTTTCTAAGATAATATTAAATAACCAAGAAAAACGCGTTCTAATTCTTTTGATGAACTTACCAAATTTTAGTTCATCTCTTGTTATCTCTGAAGTTCTACCAAATGATGCCTGTGTTTCAGGCTCCAAACGTGTTAAAGGTACTTTCAACGCTTTATATAGTTTACGTTGGAAGTACAACATGTTTGTATCATCACTTAAGCCTTGAGCACTGCCTCCAGCTAGTGTATCAACTTCAGTTGTTCGTTCACCACCTCTACGTGGGAACCAAAAATCTTCAGTCATTGTCAACATTTTACGTGAGTCACTAATTTCACCAGTTGACGAATTATATTGTAACTTATTCTTATGTCGAGTCATCATATCTCTTAGATACTGCTCGGCCTTATTCTTAGGCAAGTTACCTACATCAATATAAAAAATTCTTCTTTCAGGTGCTCTTGTTAATGTGTAAATAACAGTCGCATCTTCTAACATACGAAGTTGGTTTAACGGCTTTATCGCTGGATGTAAATGAGATAACACTAAACTATTATTCTCATTCATTAAACCCGATGTTACTCGAGCTATACTGTCTTTAGCGATTCTAAAACCTACCGTGCTTCCTGAAGCACTAGTTGCACCAAATCCATTGTCTGAGTACATATAATACTCATTTTTAATCTTTTTAGTAGGATACCCACTATGTGGGTCCTTACTCTTCTTGTCAACTTCTCGTATTAATTTTAATTTACGAGGGTCGCAATAACGAAGTTCTTGTATACCCTTTTTAATATTCTTAGGGTCAATTATAATATGGTAGTTTAATCTACCATCAACGTAGAATTTGTGAAACATATCGTAACCATTGTTTGCCATATCTAGCATAGCAACGATATTACCAAATTCTTCTACGATGCGATTTTTTACTTTATCTGGTAAATCAGTTTCACCAAGAGTAATCTCTACAACGCTTTCGTCCATTTCTACTGATATCGCTTCGTTAACGACATCATCTACAGCCTGAGCAATTTCAGGTTGCATTGCCATATTACGATATTTTGTGATAAGCTCAGATTCCGACTTAGCGGAACCTTCCATATCCAATATCGTACTATAAAAACCACCAAGGGAATTACTAGAAACAGTAATTGCCCCATCATCATTTTGAGGTGCCACAAATGAAACTAAATTTTTATTCGTATCATCTTGTGGCCTCGTTATTTCAAAGCCAAAAATTTTCATGTTATATACCTAAATTAGGTTGTTGGGATTCCAGTTGAACCTTCAACACGCCAGAAGTCATAGCTGAACGTTACCGTAAATTCTTCGATAGTGTCAACTGTTGACCAATCCATAGTGATTTGGTCTACCTGGGTTGGATACATCCCTTCAAAGACGTATGTTCTAATTGCGTCTCCATCTTTACTATATTGTGTAATAATACCATTTGATTTATAGTCTTGCGGAAGTGCACGTAGGTTACTATCGTGTGTATTGATAGAATTCATCCACGCTTCCATTCCGTTTCTTACTATAAAGTCTTCGTCGTTTATAATTGTTACAGTCCAATCTGCAAATGTTCTATCACCTGCATACTTAACTTGACGACCGAAGTAGTTAGTGTTAAAGGACCCTACGGTAGATGCTGGAATACCAGCTGCTCTACACATAAATGGAACTTTAAAATCTGCTTCTGGGGCGACAGGGTTAAGGATTTGAACTTGGAACAGACTAGGACGTGCACCACCACCAACTAGTTGTGATTTAAATTCATTAATATTAAATGCCATGTTCGTATTCTCCTTTTATACTATTTATTAACCGATTGAGCCAACAATTTCTTCAAACTCAATTCCGCTTCGTGTCGCCACAAAGGTTAATTCAATAACGTTGATTGACCTTGCAGGCTTAATAAAGATATTAGCTTTAAATTTACCTTGGTCAACAACTGCAGGTGTATTTACTGATGCATCAGCTATTACTCTGAAATCAATAATTCCTCTACGCCCTTGAATTTCTCTTAAGAAAGGTTCGACGATATTCTTAAACTGTGTTTGAGAAAACTCGTCATTTAATTCAAATAAGAATGATTGAGCTGCATTTGCGATCGCCTTTTCAACAGAGATAAACAATCTACGAACATTCAGTCTGTCAAATGCGCTTGGTAGACCTAATCCAGTCTTATCACCAAATAGTACAATACCTTGTCCTACTTGACTCATTACTGGGTTAATATCTTTGCTGTATAATTGGTCACGTTGAGCTTTATTAGGGTTAAACGCGAGTTTAACAACATTCTTAATTACGCCCTTACGGAAGCCTGCTGGAGATTCAAAAGGTTCAACTCTTGAAGCAAGTCCTGCAGTATCACCATTTAATGGTACATATCTGTATACATCGTTGTACTTGTCGTATCTGTACTTATATCCAGAATCCATAAAGAAGTATGAACTATTTTGTAAAGCGTTTCTGTATGCAATTACGTTAGATAGTTTTGTATTTGTTTTGTTTTCGTCAACAACAGCTTCTTTAGAAGGTGAGATGAAAGCAACAGCGTCTTTTCTATAATCTGCAATATTACTAATAATGTAATTTGCAAGATTACCAGAGTTATCACCCTTACCTTGTAATACGAAAGAAACATCAATTTCATTTGAGTTCTTAAATAAGTCGTATCCACTTGCTAGAGCACCAAGAGTTGTAGCACTCTCTGAAGTACCATCAGTACCTAATGCTAAACTTTCGTATGTGCTATTTTGTGCTGATGCTTCAAAATGTGTTGTATTAGCAACTTCTACCCAACTTGATTTATTTAAAATTACATCTTTATAGTAGTTTGTTGAACCATCAGAAAGTTTTGCAGTTGAAGTTGTCGAAACATCTTCGTATAACTCTAATGCTGCACCTGCTTCACCTGAAATATCTCCATCTTCATCAATTACGATAACATGATAGTTACCAGATTGTGGAGCTCTACCAAATAAGCTGTGGTATTTCCATTTGCGGTTAAGTGATAATTTGTTTAAATCACTTTCTGCTAATCTGTAGGAATTACCTAAACCGACTGTATATTGATGTGATACAATTAATGAAGTATTTGCTGTGGGTGTACCATCCGATGCAAGAGTTGCTTCAGTAAAACTTGTTACTGGAATATCTTGATATCCAACAGAATCATTACCGATTGTGATGATATCATCAACTTCAAATTCGTTAGAATCTAAAGCACTTGCAGGTACTACTTCAAATACAACTTGTGTTGCGTTAAAATCTAATGTTTGTGAAACTTGTGTGTTACCTGTTAATTTACTAGCAGATACGTCTCCAACAGCAATTACATCAGATTCGAATTTATCAGACTTAACATATCCAACTTCTAAAGAGTTACCTAGAGCTCCTGGATATTTTGCGTCGAATGCGCCGAATGTATGTAATTGTGTATTTGCACTTGATGTATCTGATGCCGATGCTTTATCAGCACCATTGTCTACTCTAGCTACGTAAAGAGCATTCGCATATGAAAGGTAATCTGCTGCTACAAAGAATGTTTCGTAGTTATCGTTGGTTGGTGTACCAAATCTTGCTACTAACTCATTCTCTGAAGAAACAAGAACTGTTTCACCTACCGGACCCCATCTAAAAACACCTGCAATAGCGGCAGGTGGCGTTGCGATGGCAGGAACCGCTGCTGATGCGTCCACTTCACGAACTATTACCGAAGGACTTACGGAAAAAGCCATATTATTTCTCCTTTAAAATTATCTATTTAAAATCTTAGTCTAAAAATTAGTTATCACTGTTATTATTTATAATATTTAGCATTTATCAGATTTGCCATGATTCTCTTACGAGGTCAAAACCATCGTCGTCAGGAATATCTCCTCCATCATCAATAAAACCAAATGGTAACAAATCTTGTTCTATTTGTTCCTCTGTTTTCTGTCTTAAACGCATCATTGTATTAATATCAGTAAGGTCTTTAAAAAACGTTTGGTCTGTTAACCATGAAAAGATAACTAAATTCATTACCAAATCATCGTGTGCTCCAGATTCTGCTTCGTAAGAAGACCCTCTTTTACTAAATCGTGATAACTCTTGTATTGTGTTATAATCCTGTAAAATAAGCTGATTTTGTTCAATCAGCAATTTTAATATAGAACAACCGATACTTTTAACACTTTTTGTTGTTCTTATGCCATTATCTACTCTTTTTCCAAACCCGCTTGAAATTCTTTTTCCAGACCTTCCAGCATTTTCAGTATAAAGAAGATTCTCATACCCATAGTCCATTAAGAGTACATCAGATACTTGTTCACCGATATCGTTGATTTCGATAAGTATTGCACTCTCATTGTACATTAATCCTATTCTATATATAATAGCTGCGAAATCCACCGGACTTACAGTGTTATCTCTATAGGTACAGACCTGTTTATAAGGCATTTTTGTGATATCTATTACATTAAATGTACTATAATCTAATCCTTTACCACGAGATACATCAACCGTCATAACATAAGTATGACCTTCTTTTGCAGCTTGATACTGTGTTATTCCTTCACCCTCTTGTATTGGTCGAGAATAAGCTAATTCTTTTAATTTGGAACCATCAATAAGTGTTCCTGAGCTACCTAAGAATTGACAGCAATATTCTTGGTTAAATTTTTCTTGGTCAAAATCTAATGCTTCAAGCGTTTCGTTTTTCCATTTTTCATCACGGCCTGGAACATCACTCCACATAACTTCAACAAACTCATAACCATTAGTGCCTTCTCTTGCACCTTTACATGTTTTCCAAAAATGATTCAAACCATTAGGTGTTGATGTCATTAATAGCTTGGTTGTTTGACCAGATGATATTGTTGGATAAACTGAAGCAAAGAATTCATCAAATCCTTCAATAAACGCAACCTCGTCCAAATATAGGAATGAGATTGATTTACCACGAATAGCACTTGATGTCGTAGTACCAGCGTAAATCTTACATCCATTTTCCAAAGATATATTACCTTTGTTCCATTCTTCAATACCTTGTTGCATCCATTTTGGTAATGCTTCATAAGCAAGTTGTACTCTACCTAATACTTCACGAGCTGCATCTCCTTTGTTAGCAAGAATTGCAACTGTTTTAAATTCGTTAAAAAGAATGTAATGAAGTATAACAGCGACTGCTGTAGTTGTTTTACCACTCTGACGAGCAGTTAATACAGCAACACGACGACTCTTTGTAATCTTTTCTGTTATCTCTTTTTGATAATCGTACATGTCAAGTGGAACAAATCCTTTGTCCACATGTACAATCTTAATATACTTTTGTGCAAAATATATTGGGTCCTTGGCGCATTTCATATACTCCTTGATTTGCTCGGGTGTATACTCAATTTGCTCGTTCGAACGCTTGAGATAAGTATTTCCTAAATAACCGTTAGTCACCTTCGCCCTTTATCATTTTAAGTAAATCTGCAGTAGATACAATAAGATTATTATTTGTTACTTCTTGTTTTGCAGGATTTGCTTCTTCTTTAGCATATCTCTTTTTAGTACTCATTTCAACATAATCTTTATTTGCATCAAGTAATGTTTTCATTAATGTAGATACAACTTCAAATGCTCTGGGCGATTCTGATTGTTTAGCAATTTCAACCATTTCTTTTACTGAGTCATCTCCTAAACTAATAATGTTTTCAATATTAGCTTTAGCTAACTCAATATCTTTTAAATTTTCTTCAGCACCATCATCGAGTACAACAGGATGTTGGATTGGTTGTTCGATAGGTAAGTTTTCAACTTCTTCGTTTGTAGAAAAAGCATTAACAGGCAAGTCAGGTAATTTCTCTGGATTTAATTCGTCCAGCTTCTCTTGCTTTTCTTCGTCATGTACATCGTTTAACGATCTCATATTTAGTGCCTGTGCTATCTTATCATCGCTCATATACTATTTATCCTTCTTTAGTCATCTTCCAATCACCGTCTGTATTGACCCAAGCACAAGCTTTTCGTAAACCAGATGTACTAAACCTATGGTCTCGTTTATTAAAGAAGAGTTCGATGTCTCGTTTGCGACAGATATCTTTACCAGTAAATTCTTTATCTCTATATTCATCACCTAAAATACGAACATCAATATGATACAATTCCAAAATGTCCATGAGGTCTTGCTCAGAATTATAAGGAATAATCTCATCGACATAGCTTACAGCTTTAAGCTGGGTATATCTTTCTACGATTGTTTGTATAGGTGGGTTCTTTTCTTTAGGTCTATCTAATGCAGGGTCCATTTGTAATCCTACCATTAAATAATCACATTGAGCTTTAGCATCTCTTAACATTTGTACATGACCAGCATGTAATAAGTCAAATGCGCTACATGTAAAACCAATTCTCATAATATTCTCCATTATATTTGTTCGCCATTATATATTATAACACGTTATTCCGTGTTTGTCAACCTTTTTATGCAGATGGTGCTGTATTTGCAATTCCGTCTGCATAATCCCAATTATCATCATAATCTATTAAACTGTAATCAACTGACAGCTCTTGGTCTGTTGTTGCTACATTATTTGCTGTCATACCTGGTTGTAAAGTATAAAATTCTTCCGGTTCTGTACTTGTATCAGAATCTGTAGCATATCGTACATCGATAAACTTGATAATTCCAGCTTCTTTTTCAGGTCCGAAGTAGTACGCTTTCATTGTAAAGTTTAGTGTATATATGATACTTCTTCTTTCGTCAAAATTTCCTTCGTATACTTCGTCCATTGACACACCATTAAGTACTAATGGAATATCAAGTGGTTCTAAACCATCAATTAATCTTACTGTTCTTGTATAGTCTGGATTAAAGAAAGGTACAATTTGCTCTAGCAATTTAACAGCATCTTCTTGATATTTAGTCATGATATACAATGAGAAATCTAAGTTATACGGTGTAGCACCATAAACAAATTTACGACCACCTGCTGTATCGTCAACTACAGTTTTTCGTATTTTTCCTATAGGTGATAGTTTACGGTCAGAATCATATTGCATATTCGTTAATTCAAACGACATACGAGGTAATTGAATTGCTGCTTTTGCTTTAAAATCTGGATTCTGCTCAAGTCGAGATAGTATTTTTTGGAATGGTGCATAAGATATTGGAACAATCATTGATTGTTGTGTTACTCCACCATTATCAACTCGCTTAACTTGCAGCTGATTAAAATAAGTACCAAATAATGCTACATATTTTCGAGTTGTTGCGTTGTAAAAATAATTTGCTATAGCCATTATGAGTCGCTTATATTAATATTTTCAGTAAATGGATCGCTTTCAGAGAAATCGAGAATATTATCACCTTCTTGTTCGAATGTAAAGTTATCTGCTAGACTGTCAGTTCCTACTGCATCAGGATGCGTATTTGACAAGTCAGCAAGAGTTGTAGTTACTGTAGTATCAATTTTATCAAAGTAATTGTCGATGTTTGGATAACCTGTATCAAATCGCTGTCCGCTGTATTCGATGAGCTCACATCTCATATCATAAACTTGTAATGCACCTGTTTGATAGAATACACTCTCATGTTCTACAAACTTAATCTCAAACATTTTTTCGTTGAGTGGGAAGTAAATTAAATCGCCTTCGTTAGGTCGTATCATTTCAACAACTTCACGAGTTACATATCTTTCAAATGTTCTATTTGCTACACTGAATGTAATACTATCACGGATTTGTAAACCGAATTTAGAAAGGAAATCACCTTCTCCTTCAAAGCCATCAACATTTTTAACGTAAGCTTCAAATTCAAATACTTCATCGTATAATGGTAAGTCGTCTTCGTTTAGAACTTCATCAACAGCACCAAGCGAACGTTTAATGTATATAACGTCAACTCCGTACATTTTAATACTCTCGATAACTAAATCATCAATTAAATTTTGCTCGTTGAAGTTATCGTAGTTTCTAAAGAATACATTTGTTGCCATATCACTATGTTATCCAATAAAGTTGTAGGTCAGTGGCTGATAAGCTCTAATTGCTTCTTCTTCCATCTTTTCTCTTTCTGCTCTTGCCTCTGAAAGAATTTGTTCACCATTAAATGATACACCACCTACAAGCTGCATATTGCTGAACTTAGTTAAATTGAGTCCCCATTGTTCTCTTACAAGAACAGTAGCATAATTTTGTAACCAACGATCTCCCCAAACATCACCATAAGTTGCTGGGTCAATTACATCGTAAGCTTCAATAATAATATACTCACCTACTGTAAGAAAATCATTGTTAACGTCGATATGTAATCTATTAACATGTTTATTATAACGAATCATTGGTTTACCTACAAGAATTTCTTGTAGGAATTGAAGATGGCTCATTGCCATATAATAATTCTGAACGTTATAACCTGTAATATCTTCAATGTTATTTAAAACAAATTGGTATTGAACATTAAAGATGCCTGAACCAGTTGAAAGATTTGTGGTTAATGGGAATATACCTGAAATACCTAAAAGTCCATCTGGTAAAGAGATATAGCCATTCTCTCTATCTCCTTTCGTTACAGTTGTAATAGTAGCTGTAACTCCAGAGTTTGTACCTGTTACTGTTTCGTTTGCTTGGAAAGGAATTAATTCTTTATGACTAAGAGAGTCATATCTTAGTGTTGTGCCAGTAGAATCTTTAGAAACTTTAGCAGTAGCACCTGATGTTCCACCCGTTACTGTTTCGCCTAATACGAAATTACCCGCAACTGCAGCATCAAGTTCTAATACACTACCTGTAATTTGGTGTTTGAGATAAACTTGTTGACTTCCGTTGTAATGGTAATCTCTCCAAAACGATACTGCTTCGTCAACACGGTCTTCTACCTGTTCTTCAGAAACGTTAACTTCTATAACAGGCGCACCAATTTTTCTAAGGATATAATCCTTGAAAAGTTCTCTTGTATTTGGTATTGCCATTGTTTTTCTCTTTTACCTATATTATACTATTTATTTGTTAAGTCGACTCTGCGAGAGTTCTAATATTGATACCTATTTCTTTTATTTTTGTATCGCTATAACCTGATGCTCTTACCCAAAACTCAAGCTTTCCATCGGTGTTGTGTGTACCACTACCAGTACTTCCACCTGTGTATGAAATTTGTTGTACTACAGAAAAGAAAATATCAGTTGTCCCACTTACTGCTACCCAACCAGTATCACCAGTATTTCCTACTGCACTACCATTTAAAGTTCTTATAGGAACCGTTTGACCACCCTGGTTGAAAGTAGTTCCACTCCAAACAACTTTCATGTGAGTTATTGTTACGCCTGTACTGTTTCTATATCCTAAAAAATCAGGAGTTGTTTGCTTTACAGAATAATATTCATTATTGTTATATACTTCTTGATAAGAGCCTATCACATATGTATAGCCATCATTACCTGCTACACTATCGTTTGGATTCCATTCCGTCCCTAAAGCAAAACCAGCATCATATACTTTCGTACCATTCCAATAAATGTCATCTCTTATTGTATCATTATATCCTTCGCCATCAACAACTTGGGCTGTTCTTGTGCCGTATGTGTAAATGTTTCCGCTTCTATTATATTGTGAGCTAGAACTATACCCAGTCGCATCTGCAAATGAGTTGGTTGTTCCTGATGGAGCAATTGCTCTTGCTAAATCCACCTCAAAGTCACCTGAAGAATAACTATCATCTCGAAGACGAATGTATGCAGACGTACCACTTACTTGGAATACTACAGCTACATCACTTCTCGAAATAGCATTGCCTGGCGCGGTTGTTAACGTATCTTGGTCACAATCTATAGCATCACCAGCAGAAAAATCTCTAAGTAAATCTGTAGTTAGATTTTCTGGAACATCGTCAGATATTCCGCCATTTTCTTTTGGATATTTTGCTCCACCTGATATGTTAAAATAATGAGTTGCCATAATATCTCCTTAAGCTGTTCCTATGTATTCACATTCATAATAACCAGTATCAAGTATATTTGAACCACCAGAATCAGAAGCAATTTCAACTTTCATTACCATATTTTCATCAGCATATGTTAAAAGGTCTCTAGAATCTCTTACTCTAAAATCTCTATCACTTGATAATGCTATCCAACTATTTAAAGTATCACTATCTGAAGTACTTAAGTTTACTGTTCCTCCAAAATTTGTGACTCTAATATAGTATGTTTGTGATGGTGTAATATTGTTCCATGTAGATGACGAATATAAATATAAACCGTTTCCACCTACATTATAAATGCTTTCATATTTGTAAACGTTTCCGTCTGAACCGAATCTCCAACCCATTACAAGGTCGTGATTATTAGTTGCTGCGCGGTCAAAGAAAGTTATAGGAGTAGATGTTGTTCCTTCAAGTGAAACACTTTCTGTTGGTTGTGATGATAGAGCATCGAATCCTATTGCAAATGCGTCAATTCTTGTACCACTAACACAATAAAAATGTATTTGCCATTTTCTATAAGTAGACCACGTTGGTTCAGTATTATCTTCCCAATTAATTGCTGCTGGCCATGATGGCGTATAAGGAGTAGTAGATGTATCTAAAATTAATATTGCAGATTTACCTTCTGCATTACCCGACACAGTAAAAGTAGTTGCAGCAGTTAAAGTGCAAGTTGAAAACGGTTGAGTAAAATTAATATTGTCTGTTATAACATGTGTTTTAGCAGAATAACCATCACCAGCTGTTATATCAGCATCAGTAATATTTACTAATTGCCTTTGGTCGTTTATTACATCTGTTCCTATAATTTTAATAGCCATTATTCTTCACCCAACGTTGTTTTTCCAGCTAATTTGCGTAGAAGATTTCTTCTTTCTGTGTAAGTATCTTCTTTATTATCATGCTCTGGAATAATATAAAATTCTTCTATATGAGTATTAGCTTCTGCGTTAAAAATTTTAACTGGTATTGTTTCGAAATTTCCTGTCTTTGCCATTAGCTTGCCCAACTTGTTGATACGATACTGATTTCATTAGAATTCCATACGGTAATTTGATGCATCCAATATCTTGCTAGTGTCCAATCTGGTTCTGTGTCTGCTGGATAATGAATAGTACCACTAGTATTTAGCCAGGAAAATGCTTGGTCGTATCCGCTGCTAGAAGCGTCGACAAACATAGTCAAAGTAAATCCTGGTTCAGCTATTTCAGAAAACCTCCAAGTTACAGTTCCACCTAATTCAGTACTACTCATATAATCTTTAGCTACCCAAGAGCCGCTACCATCATTAGCGTTAAGCTGTGTACCAACAGTTGCGCCGGGGGTAGGTGGTGTTGTTGCAACAAATGTTCCTCTATCTACTGTAGTATATAAACCTTGTGTGTTAGTGATGTTTTTTAAGTCATATAAAACACCAACAACATCTGTACCTTGTATTTTTATTGCCATTACTTCTCCTAAACTGGCTCTGCCTGGGATCCGATATATGCGCGCATGTATATTTGAAATCCATTTGCTTCTGCTGTTGAATAAAATGTTCCTTCATTGCAAACAATCTTAATACGAAAATCCGGATTGCTAGAACTTATATCTGCTGTTGTTGTTGCTTGATTAGAATTGCCGAAATTAGGATTTGCTTGAGCAGCCCAGCCGAATCTTATTCCACCTGGGGTATTTGGTACTGTATAATATGTACCAGAAGCATATCCATCACTTGCTGGTGTTGGACCAAATACATAGTCAGATGCTGTACAATCGCCGATGCAGCTTTGTGAAGCAACATTATATTGTACTTCAACTGATGTAATACCAGTTAGTCCTGTATAAGTAGCATATTCATCTACATAAGTTCCTGGTGAGGCACTAGTGCCATGCGCTCTGTTTATAATAATTCTATTATTTGAATCATCTCTTTTAAATAATAGATAACACCAAGATTCTGGAAATCCAGAAGCAGCAAAATGACTATTAAATGTTTGCCAGCCCGATATACTAAAATTATTAAATGTTGAAGTAACAGAACCAGGCTCATCAAATCCTACAGCTGTTGCTCTTACTTCAGAACCAACTACAGATAAATGAACATGCCAATGTCTGTTATTACTCCATGTTGGTGTTGTTGGAAATTTTACTGTAGAAGGAAATGTTGGTGTATAACCTGAAGTGGATGTATCAATGACTAATAAAACAGTTCTGCCAACAGTTGCATTTGAAATAGTAAATGTAGTATTACCAGTTAGAGTTTTCTTTTGTACATTACTAGTTGCAAAGTTAATATCTGTACTAACTGTTGCAACAGTCTTAGGATGGAAATCAGAAAACTTTGCAGACATACCTGCAGGGTAACCCCAAATACTTTCGCCTGGTGTGAATATTTTACGTGTATCGTCTATAACTACGTTGTTATTGGATTTAATCGCCATCTTCGTCTCCTGTGACTATTAGCGTTAATTCATTATTTAGTATTATTTATATTAATCACGACGTTCGATGTCACTTTCTTCCAATATATCGCCTAACCATACTTCGATTACTTTAGCAGGTTCAGTTCCGACATTGGTTGCTTTGTGCCAAACGCCTTTTGGAATATCAATACTTTGACCTGGCCAATATACTTTTGCTTCTGTTCTTCTCATACCATAATCTAATTCCATAAGAATACTACCAGAAACAACATGCCAATGTTCTGACCTATGTTGATGGCGTTGGTCACTTAAAGATTTACCTGCATCAAAAGATAATTCTTTTACTTGCCAGGTGCCATTTGTATCTAAAACTGTATATGTTCCCCAAGCTCTCTGTACTGTAGGTTGCGACCATTCTTTTAATATCCAACTACTACTGTTTGCTTTATTTTCTCCGCCAACACCAAATTCAAAATCTACATCTTCACATACCATTTCTGGTATATTTTCTTTTGTTCGGTCGCCACCATTTACAAAAACAATTTTATCGTTTGGAAATAATGCTTGAGCTTTTTCAATAGCATTAATTGCAGTATCGTCTGAATCATCAAATGAAATCACTTTGTCTACACAAGTTAGAGCTCCTACAATTGCTGCTCGTTCTTCCCAGGGCATAAAATAACGACCCTTTTTTCTTTTTAACCAAGCGTCTGAATTGACTCCTACTACAAGATTAGTACCACAGTTACTGGCATCTTTTAAATATTCAATGTGGCCTGAATGTATTGGGTCAAAACCTCCTGTTGCTACTACTGTTATCATATATTAGTCCTTTATATCTAACATAAAATAGTCCCATACAAAGTTGATATTTTGTGTTGAAATCATTTCTTTTGGAGCGTCAACTACATCTGGATGTATATACCAATCTTCGTATGAATGTTGTGGTGAGAATGCTACGTCATTTACTAAAAGCTTATAACCATTCTTTTTCAAAAGAGTTCGAGCTCGGTCTCTGATATCAGTACCAAGTCTATATGAATCATGTTCAAATGTGATAACACCAAATTTGTGTGTTTCAAAAGGTAGATTTTCTAGTACTTGTATAGAAGCTTCATCACAATCAATCTGTAAATAATCAATTACTGGCTCTACACAATGTAGGTTAAATAAATTAGTAAAGTCTAGTTGAGTAGCATCTGTACAGATAACTGTATTATTTCTATTCTCTTTGAAATTATAACACAAAGCTTCTGAATTGTCAATAGAAATACCTTTCCAACCAAATTCAGTTTCTAATAAAGCGGTGTTATTATGTACGAATGGGTCACCAGAGCCAATTTCTAAATAGTTACCACTTTTCTTACCATTATACAAAGCTAATACAAATAAGTCTTGGTAATGTTTAGAATAGTTTTTATAAATGCGCTCTAAGCCTGGGAATAAGAATTTAAATCTTTCAAAATCTTCTGCAATATAAGGAATTGTATCTGGGTACCAAGTGGTACCAAGCATTTTTTCTGTGTATTCGTCGTATGGGGCTGACATGTTATATCTGTGCTTTAAATCAAATAAAGCATGTTTACCAGTTTGAGTACCTGCTATATACCATGTCGCGACAGCTTTATAATATAAAAGTGCTTTATAACCGTCATAACCAGGAATATCTAACTCGTCAGTAACCTTATTTCCAGTTTCATACCATTCTAAAGCAAGGTTAACATGCATTAACATAGCTTTCCACTCTTGAAGTGTTTCGTTAAACTGAGCCATAAAGAAATGTGCTTCAGGTCTATGAGGTTGTAAAGCGATAGCGTCCCAATATCCAGTTTTGACTGTCCATTGGCGATTACCTTGTCTTTGATATGACCTTGCAATTCCAATTAAACATTTATATTGTAATAACTTATCTTCAGTTAGGTCAGCTGTTTTAAGATATAAAGATACAGCCATTGCTCCTTGTTCTAATCTATCGTATTCACTTGCAAGAGCAAATAATTTTTGTGTATTTTTAGGGTCGAGACAGTGTTCGTTTAATAATTCTTGTAACATAATTTATCCTTTCGCCACAAAATCAAAGAATACCTTTTCAGGTACTTTAAGTATAAATGTACCATTATCTTGGTAACCATAAGCTATAATAACATTACCATCTAAGAACATCATGCCTGTAGCAAACTCAATATTATATTCATATCCGGTTGTGTGGTCAATCTGGGTGCCCATAAAATGGAAGTCTTTGGTATATCGTACTATATTCCAATCATTATCCCACACAATAATACGGTGATTGTAGTGGCCATCTTTTCGCATAAATGTGTCTTTATACAAATCGGTTTCGTGTGTAATAGCAATTCTATTACCTTTACCTATAGGATATACTTGAGTACCACCTCTTAAATCTCTGTAGAGTTCTGGAATACGTTTATCTTCATCTAAGTGAACTGTGGTTGTTGTTCTTGTATCAATATCGTATTTGATAACTTCTGTTGGATTACACCATTTAACAAAATGCCATGGCATGTCAATAATAGGATCCAATTCTTTTCACAAAAAGTATCGTCTTTACCAGGCGCAGGTATTGGATTACGACTAATTTCTTGCCATTCATTATCAATAAATTCTATTTCGCACATTTCCATACGACCAGTACCTTGGTCATCGTAAGCATCTCGTCTTACTCCACAAAGAAATAGTCTGTCTTCCCAACTGAACAAACGGCCATCTTCAAGACCGATAAAATTCCAGGTAGGTTCGCCTGTATCTAAATTCATTTTAATACGACCAGCAGATAAGACATTCATGTTAGCATCAAGCTCACACATAACATTATGCGTAGTTAAGCTAACATCGTTTTCTGGATGGATATATTGAAGTGGCCCCCATAGATGTGGGAATTTTTTACCTTCGGAATGATAAAGAGTATAATTAACATGGCGAACATTCAATAGTATACGGCCCTCGTGCATAAAAATCGAGGGGTTCATAATACCCGTTTCGCCTGTTAACTCTTTTGGAAGTGTGATTGGATGTATACTTCCACCGCGCTTAAGAGCATAGTGAACTAATCCATGATGACGTAAATCATGCATACTTTCTCCATTATGTAAACCATTAATTTTATATTATATCACATTTTACTGTGATTGTCAACTATTATTTATGACCAGGGAACAGCTTTAGTTACTTCACCAGTTTTAGCTATTTTAGCCACAATTTTAGCATTATAATCATCAATAAATTCTGCATTAACAGTATCTAACCATTCTGTTACTTTTGCTTCAGTTAAATTGTTAAAACCGATAAATTCAGCAACATTAATATTAGATACATCAAGAGGTGCATATCCATTGATAGAAGCAGTATTGCCTTCGTCATCAACACCAGACCTACGCCAATGAATGTTCACGACGGCTTCCGGTAAGGATACACCGTCGCTACTTAATTCTGTGCGGGTTATGAGATTGATAACTTGCCAGGTGTAAGTCATTATTCACCTTCGTCTACGACTTCGTCTACGACTGGCTCTTCAATGTCTGCTGAAGGGTCAGGTGTTACGTCTGAACCGTCACCCCAAGGCATTGCTGCTTCTTCTTCAAGGTCTTTCTCAATGTCGTATTTAACGCGCTCAGAGATATGGTCTGCATATCCTTGGTCGTTATTTACAATGTTTTGAATCCAACCCAAAACAGTTTCTTCTGTCAAATCGTCAAATGCAACAAATGAACCTGCTGGAACACTTTCTGCAGTAAAAGGTGTAGCTCCTGAGAACTCACCTGTATTACCGTTAGAATCTGTACCTGTTACTTTCCAAAAAGTTTGAGTTACAGCTCCTGTTAATGTTGCGCCTTCACTATTGACTTGGTCTTTACGCTTTAAGCTGGTTACTTCCCATGCCCAAGTGTAATCTGTACTTAGTGCCATTTTAATTTTCTCCTATTAAAATATTATTTATTAATCTTCGATTGCGTTTTCGAAATAATCAAGTGTTTTCAAGTGACTATACGCTTGAACTATATGACTATCGCTTGAATCCATATCGATAAAGAAAGCACAACGATGGTCAAGCCCTGCTGTACCGATACTTAATTCTGCTTCCATTTCTGTCGGATTTGCGCCGGCATACCCGATAGGTTTGTTTCCAGCTTCTCGAGCTGCTTTATCTGCCCAGATAGTAATAACTGCTTCTGCTACATATCCGGCTCTCCAGTATACTTCGTCATCTAGATGCACGCCACCATTTGTAAAACCTGTAGGGTCAGAATTATCTACTGGTGTTGGAATGTCTTGCATGCGTTTTTGTACTTTTACATCAGTTACTACAAAATATGCGTTTGCTGCTGTAAGTCCTGTACCTGGAATTTCATAACTTTGACAAAGTGCCATTATTTGTTCTCCATTTTATTCATTAAATTATATACCATTTCTTCAAGTTTGTCAATCTTTTCTTGTTGACTATTTATTAATTTTTGTTGGTCTTTAATACCTTCAATAAGCAATCCAGCAATGTTACCGTAGTTAATACCGTATTCATCAACATCTTCAGCATAAGTTACTACTTCTGGTAATATATCGATTACTTCCTGAGCGATAAGACCAATTTCTTTCTCTCCTGTCCATGAATCTTTAATATGCTCTTCATAGATTCTATTATAACTAACACCACGCATTTGTAAAATCTTATCTAATGCGCCGTCGATAGTTTCAATATTTTCTTTCTTACGTCCATCAGAGTAAGCAACGATATTACTTGTTGCATATATTGCACCACTAACATATAATCTATACGCAGAACTGGTGGCAGAACTAGCGATACCCATACAGTTATTGCCAAGACTATGATAGTATATCCAACGGCCGTAATTTTGAGAATAGTGGCCGCCATTACCAGCACCATCAAGCATCCAATGAGAATTACCAGCTTGGCTAAGTGCTATGCCATAGTAGCCGCTTCTATTACCTAAAAGATTCCAAGAACCATAAGAAGTTGACTGGTTAGGATAGATGTGAGCACCGTTTGTACCGGAGTACATACCACTTCCGCCATCAGTATACATCCATGTATATTTGAATGTATAGCTTGAGCTACCATTAATCTGGAATCTTACAGTTCCACTGTTATAGTCATTGAAGAATCGCATACCACCATAAGATGGGTTAGCAGCAAATGATAAACCGGTATGATATTGGAATACAGTATCAGGATATGGATAACTCCAACCACCACCTTCTTGGAATCCCCAAGAATATGGATAACTACTTCTTGGAAGACCTGAGTTTCCACCTGCATATGGTGAGTTATATACATTACCAGTAATTGCATTATATCTTGAAGTACTTGCGGGGTCTGAGTAATAACCGGTATTATTTCTATCGTAATAGATTGGTGCTCGCATTTGGCTAGTACTATCTAATCGACCTGAACTATAGAGATAGTGTCTTGCACCATTAGCTCTATTACCTGCAGTTACAATAACACCATTTGAGAATCGCATTGAAGCATAACCGTCGTTATTATCAACAATATCACCATCATCTGCGAGTCGAATACCTACACCAGTTCCGTTACCTGTACTTACGTGTAGTTCATTAACAAGTTGTAATCTGTAGAAGTTTGAAGTACTATCTGGATTTGCATAGTAGCCTGTGTTATTGGAATCATAATAGATACCAGCATACATTGCACCACCATTAGTACTATTCTCATCTAATACTGGAATTGTTCTCCAACTTCTCCAACCACTCCATGAACTTCTGAATCTAAGGTTAGTAATTGGTCCACCAACCATCTGCCAACCATAACCAGATGTATTACTATTTCTATAGTGGAAGGCCTGAACACCAACCCAGTGAGATGTACCTGAAGGCTGGTTAGGTGGATTACTCCAAGAATCAATAAAGCCTGAACCCCAAGTTGAAACGACGTTCATGTCGATACGACCCCAACCCATTGCACCAGTCCAGTAGTTAGTATCTCCTGTTATACGAGGTCTTGCACGATAGTATTCAGCACTGTTACGTGTATGACCAGGAAGCGCCATGAAGGCCATTGTTTCATTATTTACACCGCGGAATCTTGTACTATTATCTGAAGCACCATTAAAGTAATAAGCTGTATTATTACTATCGTAGAAGATAGGTGCTCTCATACTTGATTCGTTATTGAGATAACCTAATCTAGTATTTGTGTAAGAACCATTCCAATACCATAACCAGCTGCTGTCGTTATTATGTACACCAAAGTTGTTACTGTTACCAGTACCAGATGACATGATACACCATTTTCTATCAATGCCATATCCAGACCACCCATTTCTACCAGTTCCGTATGTTGAAATATTACCGTATGAGTTGCCTTCAGCTTGTGCACCACGTACACCATATCCGTAATCTTGGAAGTAAAGACCAGAACCACCGTCTGCTCTAAACCAATCGTTAGCATATACTGCTCTTAGTCTAGATGTTCCATTCGGGTCCATATAATAACCAGTATCTTCTCTAGCATAGAAAGTATATGTTCTAAATGACGAATTACTATAAGAATTGCCATCGGCCATTGCTTGGAAAGCCCAACCTGAAATACCACCAGTTGCTGCACCGTGTTGACCAACATAGAATCCTGTTGAACCTGTACTGTTGTTGTTATTTGAGTCAAGGTTAAAGAAGATGTCGTGATAAGAGTTAAATCTTAAGTCGTCTGTTACACCACCACCATTATCACGAGATGAAATACTGTGATATGTTGAATCATCACCATAGAAAGTAATGAAATCTCCACGGTCTCTCATATTGAGTTGGTCAACTGTGACCGTTCTCATTGAAGCATCACCGGAAGAATTATGTATGTAATAAGCAGTATTATTTCTGTCGTATACAATATTAGCACGGAAGTCGTTAAAGTACGAAGTCGATGCCATATCAGCATAATAGTTTGTATCGTTACGATCGTAGTAAATTGTAGCTTGGATAGCTCCACTTACATAAACTGTTCTACCAACATACCACTGGAGATATAAGTCACGGCCTGAACGAGAGTCAAGGTGTAAGTTACCATTAGTTGTTGCAACAGAAGCATAAGAGCCAGACCAGTGTCCGTTTGTACCAACTGCTAGATAATCACCCCAAGATGTGTTAGGTCCGTGTAATGTTCCACCTCTTTGTCTTATTGAGCTGTTGCTTGTTGAGTTCGGGTCCATGTAATAACCAGTGTCGTTATTATCATAGAAGATTGGAGCTCTCCAATCTTGAGAACCTGTACCACCAACGCCGTGTAATCTACCATCGTTTGCAATATATGACCTGTCAGAACCATTTTGTCTGAACTGAACGATTCTGTTTGAGTTTCCGTTAGATACAATGTACCAACGGTTACTGTGCATCTGAATCTTACCTACGCCTGCACCTGGGTTTCCTGTCCAGCTTGAGTTACCATTTGAACGAATATCAGAACTTGTAAGCTCAATTGCACCTGCACCACCGTCGAAGTTAACATCTCCAACAAATTGCATTGTGTTAAATCTTGAGAAACTATTAGGGTCAGCATAGTAGCTTGTATCGTTACTATCGTAGAAGATAGGTGCACGTAAATCTTGGTTGTTTGTAAATGATACACCAGAGGTTGCAATATCTGTCCAATTACTCCAACCAATACAGCAATCTCTAAGTGACCTTACCTTCATTGGTGTTCTGTCACCTTGTACCCAATCAATAGCTATTTCAAACGCAATACCTGAAAGGTTGAACTGTGCAGACATGTCATAAGTAAATGGTCTATTTGCACCAGTACTATAACCAGAGTAAATTGCTAAACCTTGACCAATCTTCTGTGACCTGTAAGCAGTTGAACTATTTGATAGTTCATAAGAATCGTTTCTTGAATCAAAATAAAGTCCGCCATATTCTGGTGAAGCTTCATCTTTAATGTTATTAACATTGATAGCATTAAATCTTGAAGTACTTGCTGGGTCAGCATAATAACCGGTGTCTTGTCTATCGTAGTAAATATTAGCACGTACATCATTTAAGTATGATACACTATTTGGATTTAAATAGTAACTAGCATCATTAACATCATAGTAAATACCTGCTCTCATATGTCGAGTAGCATGGAATACTTCTGAAATTACTCTTGCATTGTATTGTCCTGTATCACCATAGAATTGGAAGTCTGCACCAGTACCATCTGGATTATCGTCAGATACTCTAATTTCTGCATCAAACGATGTATTGATAAATCCAATTCTATTACCGCGAAGTGTTAATGTATTAAAGTTTGATTGGCCATTTGGATTAGCATAGTAACTAGTATCATTACTATCATAATAGATTGGAGAACGCATTTGATTAGGAGCAAGAGCATATCCACTTTCAGTTTCAAATTGCTTGACATTGTGTGCGTATAATTCAACAGTGTGGTCATTAGAATTACCACTTGAGTTATTAGCAATAATTAATGGATAAGCACCATTTGAACCACCGCGTAGTTCAATACCACCATAAACATTCCAACGAATACCATCACGACCTGAACCTGCGCCACCTCGACCTGCAGGACCACCATAATAGGTATTCCACAGTACGTGGTTTTGGTCAGTTCCACCATTAAACCATATACCATTGTGAGTATAATTACGATATAATCTTAAACCATAATTTCTAACATTAACATTATGCATTACGGAATCACTATTTGGATTTACATAGTAAGCAGTATCGTCACTATCATAGTAAATATTACCGTAAACACTCTTACCTGAAGCAGAACCCGAGTTTCTTCCATATACTACAGGAGTTAACCAACCAGAATATTGGTCGTTATTCCACTGTGTTTTGTATGCAAGGTCTCCAGTATGTGCAAAGTATAATTGCCAACCCATATTAGCAGTTTTTGTAGATAATACAGAACCGTAAGTATATACACCTGATGGAGAGTTAGAATAATTCTGAATAGCATTATACTGAGTAACCGTAAATTGGCCGTTTGAAATTTGTAGATTTTGCCAATCGGATTGTTGATTAGTTGTATTAATAGAACCAACATTTGTGTTATCGCCTCTTGCATTAATAATTAGACGATTTAATCTAGTTGTACCATTCGGGTCAAGATAATAGTTTGTGTCATTTCTATCATATAAGATATTAGGACGAATATCATTCAGATAAGATACACTGTCCATATCCAAGTAGTATGCAGAATTATTAACATCGCGGAATACTGAACCGTAAACATCATAATCAGTTCTAAGATTAGAATGATAATTTGTTCTCTTCAGAATTGGCATTGTGAACTCACGAAGAGCTCCACCACTGCTGTAGTTATAAAGAATTCTTAATCTGACATATCTTACACCACCACCATCTGAGCCATTATATGGAGTATGAGATGTTGGGATTGTTGTATGATTTCTATATGTTACCCAACTTGTAGATGTTACGTTTGCACCACCAACTACAAAGTATGTCGTACCTGTATTACCTGCGATTGGATTCTTATCTTTATCAAATCTCTCAATACCATAATAAAGTAGACCACCTGAACCTGAAATTGTTTTAACGTGTATTTCACCAAATACTTCTTCACCAGGTTCTACTTCAATATAATCTGAATAGAAATTTCTATATGCAGATGTTCTTAATACATAAGATGAAGCGCCAGGTGCATCTGGAGATTTGACAAATTCTGCTGTAACGTTTGTAGTATAGTCTTCAGCACCTTGCATATTCTGAATAACACGTTTTTCAAAATATAGTGTACCATCAAAGAGTGTTTCATCAGCAGCACCACGAGTATAAAGTTTACTCAATGATAAGTTTTCGTTACCACCATTCAGTGCAAAGTTACCAGCAGCAACTTCACCTTGGAAGTAAGCATTACCATTATCAAGGTCGATAGAAGCTCTTGTATTACCGTTACCAATGAATACAATTTCATTTGGATTAGATGTACTGAAGTGTGAACGATATGGATTATCATTACCGGCCCAGAAGATACCCCAGTTACTGGCTGTATTCCAAATCCAATGTGAATAATCTTGAGCTTCTAATAATCTGTTATTATTACCATCACCTGAAGTTTGGAAATTATCTCTTCTAATTCTTCCAGCAATTCTTAATGCATTAGATGTATTACCAGCTGCAGGGTCTAAATAATAACCAGTATTACTTGAATCATAATAAATCGGAGCTCGCATTTGGTTATTTGCGAGGAAGTAACCACTTGCTGTTTGTGCTTGTACTCCACCATTATAATAGAACTGGACTTGAGCATTACGTTGCCCGTATAACATCCATTCGTTATCGATGTCATTATAGATACCCATTTCACTGGTAGTTGCCATGAACACATAGTTACCTTCAATAGAGTAACCAGCCCAACTATTACGTCGGCCGCCAACCTCAACAGAACCATAATTACCAGACGCTTCGTCCATGTAATATGTTGTTCCGTGGTTCATGTAGTATCTTAAGGCTTGAGTTGTATTAAATCTTGAGTTACTTGCTGGGTCTACATAATAACCAGTATTGTTGAGATCGTACATAATTGGTGTACGAACATCACCATTGACTTGAAGAACACCAGTTGCGCCAGTAAAGAACATACGTGCTGCGCCAGAACTATAACCGACGTTGCCCCATTCAAATGTCTGGGCATCAAATGCCATTGTGCTTGACGTTCTATTGTAAATACGAGATTGCCAAGAGTTATAATTTGTAGTAGTTACACCAAAATAAAGATTATTGGTGCCTCTCATTACAGCAGGACCAGCAACATCTAATACAGCATTAGTTACATAACCACTTGTCGCACCAGCAGTTAGTTGATTAGCAACAGATGCTTGATATAATATTGAGCGACCATTAAAGTCTCCATAATATGCTGTGTCATTACTATCATAGAATACTGGAGCACGGAATGAATTTGGAGATAGTACATAGTTATAGTATGCTTGTAATACATCATTAGTATCATAAGGACTATAAGTACGCTTGAATCTCATTCGTATAGATTCATTACTATCATAATCGTCTTCTGATTGAAGAATTAAGTTACCTGTGTTTGAACCAGCTGGAGATTCACCATAAATCTTCCAAGCATCATTGTCACCGCGTTGTTGACCGAAGTAATATGTTGGTTGAGCAGCAACGCCATAATATGCAGTTCCTACTGGGTTCTGCTGTAAAGTAACACTCGCCATAAACGAGTTACTTGCTGGGTCAACAAAATAACTTGTGTTATCTCTATCTACAAATCTTCTTGCGTAAATATAACCTGCAGAACCAGAACCATTTACATTAAGTGGTCTGTTAAATCTAAATTCGTTTGCGCCAGAAGAAGGTGATTGTATTTCAAAAGATACTGAATGGTCTGTACCATCACTTTCATCTTGATAGTATCGAATATAGCCGATACCATCAGTAACATACATATTGAATCTTTGTGTTGAATCACGACCAACATTAAATTCACCGGTCGATTCACCACTATAAAGATTTAATCTTCTTTGTAATGAAGTACCTGCAGGGTCAGTATAGAAGTTTGCATCGTTACTATCGTAATAACGAGGAGCGTAAACATTAATAGAGAAATCAGCAGAGTCGTTATCAATGTTTAATCTTTGATTTCCATTTGTCCAAACTCTAAATGTGTCATTAGATTCAAAACCGAAGTAAGTATTTGTATCGTTTCTATGTCTGATATAACTATCAATATCAATTTGAGACATTTGTGATGTAGCAGCAAAATCACCATAATACGCGGTGTTATTACTATCGTAGAATATTGGAGCACGAGCAGAACCAGCAAATAAAGCATATGCTCTATAAGTTTGGAATAGACCGTCGTTTCTAAATCTTGCTGTTAAATATGGGCCATTTGCATAACTGTCTGTAACAGCAAAGGCCATGTGAGTACCTGAGCTATTATCGTTGGAAACATAAATACCAGCTTGAGCTGTTGTTGCAGAATCACCTTGGAATGTAATTGCTGCCATTCGAGGTGCACCATTGACTCCGTTACCATTACGGAAATGTAATCCACCTAATACACTACTTGCTACGTTAAAGTTACCATTACCAGCAACTACTGCAGAGTTGTGACGTAGGTTAACAGAGTTCATCTCACTTCGTGAGTTGAAGTCTCCATAGAAAGAATTGTCATCAGCATCATAATATCTTGATGCGTAAACATTTGTAAAGTTTGCATTGGTAATATATGCAGAGTTCCATCTATATGCACTTGTACCAAGTTCACCAGTATTATCAACGATAGGAACTAATGTACCACCATCTGCTCCAGCTTGAGAACCAAATACATAGTAAGTATCCGGCTCAGTTGAGTTGAAGTACCAGAATGCATCACCACCAGTAACTACAGAATCATCTGCATGATAGAATTTAATAGAACCAGACTGCGTATAAGCAAATTCACCAGTATGATTATCTGAAACTTCTAAACCAACACCACCACCATTACTTTGTTTTTGTAATGTAATACCAGAGCCGTATACTTGGAAAGCATTTCTTGCTCTTACATAAGAATTAGTAATGTCAAGTCTAGCATTATTATTTGTTGCTAGTCTAATTTGGTCATTTGCTGGGAATCCAATAAATGTATTTGTATCGCCACGATGTCTTACATAATCATCAATGTCTACAGTATTTAATTGTGAATCACCATCTGGGTCAAGGTAATAAGCTGTATTTTGATATGAACGGAATGCATTAAAGTCTGCATTACCTGTTGAGTATACTGTAGTGTTATTTCTTACTCTTAAGTAAGAAGCGTCTGTCATATACCAACCAGAACCCCAACCAAATCCTAGTTCTTCGTCTTTAAGGAATGATGAAGTACCACGTCCAAATACAATAGCATCATCATTTGATGTTAATTGAATAGAACCGTTGACATGTAATTTGTTATTTGTTATACTACCAACTAATGGAGTATTATCCATTGAGGTATAAGATACTGAAGAACCGCCAACAACAAAGTTACCATCATCAAGAGCGACTGCAACTTCGTTACCACCACTTGTCCAGAATCCAATGTTTTGGCTAGCTTGAGGTGTTAAATAGAAGTTACCAGATGAGTCACCTCTAAATGCTGCACCACCACTTGCACCATCAGCTCTAAATTCAATATATCTGTTACCAGCATTAAATGGATTTACATTTGCATCAATTCTATTAAGATACATAAGAGCAAATGCGCCAGACCTATACTGACCACTGATTGCCATCATTGTACTTTGGTTAGCTGCTATATCTGCATCACCAGCTAAAACAATACCGCCAGTACCTGAATTATCATCATAACGGGCTGAGTCAGCAATATTAGCAATACGAACACTACCATTTAATGTTGCTGATAATGTACCATTAGCAGGGTCTAGATAATAACCAGTTGAATTTCTATCTACAAATCTATCAGCTAATACATCAGAATTGAATGTTGCATTAGTATTATTAATTGTTGCTCTAATTCCACCGCCAGTTGTAAACTCAATTGTATCTGCTGTAGGGAATCCAAGATAAGTATTTGTATCACCACGATGTCTTATCCAATCATCAATATGCACTTCTTGCATTTGAGAATCACCAGCAAAATTACCATAATAAGCTGTATCATCGTTATCATAGTAAATTGGTGAACGCATTTGGTTATTAGCTAATACATAACCATTTTGAACTCTTAATCTTTCACTTCCACCTGTTACAACTGCAAATTGGTCAGCGGCTGGGAAATGAATATAAGTATCTGCATCGCCGTCGTGAATAATCTCACCGACTAAACTAATATCATTTAAACGAGATGAACTTGCAGGGTCTAAGTAATATGTAGCGTTTGCACTATCATAATATCTTCCAGCGAATAAATTAGGAAAAATACCATCAAGAGTTGAAGTGACATAAGTTGTATCAATTAAAACTCTTTCTGTGCCATCGGTTGCAAATCGTATAGCGTTATTTGTTGGGAATCCAAGATAAGTAGTTGTGTTACCACGGTGTCTTATCCAATCATCAATTTGTAATTCATGGAATTCTGAAGAAGCAGCAGGGTCTGCAAAATAATTAGTATCATCGGCATCAACAAATCTTGGAGCAGTAACATCACCTGTAAAGGTACCTGTACCACCTGATATATTTCCACTAACATCAAGGTCACCAGTAATTTGTACGCCACTATTATTAGCGCCTAATCTTTCAGAACCACCAGTTTGTAAACTAATATCATCTGTAGTAAATTGAATTTTTGTATCAGTATCACCGTTATGGAAAAGATTATCATCAATTCCAATTGCATGCATTGTTGAATCTGCACCAGGATTTACAAGATATGTGTTGTTGTCTGCGTCTACAAATCTTTGACCAATAACATCGGTTCCAGCAGTAACTGTTGTTGCAGCACTTACTGCACCAGCTGAAGCTGAAATATCACCGGTTGTAGCTGTAATGTCATTTTGAGCAGTAATACTATCGCCAGCAGTTACATTACCTGCTGTGGCTGAAACATCGCCAGTAGTTGCTGTGACATTGACTTGAGCTGTTACACTTCCCGCACTTGCAGTAATATTGCCAGTAGTTGCTGTAATATCATTTTGTGCAGTAACATCGTTTCCTGCTGTTACATTACCAGCTGTTGCTGAAACATTACCTGTAGTTGCTGTGACATTATTTTGCGCAATAACATCATCACCAGCAGTAACATCACCTGCTGTGGCTGAAACATTACCTGTAGTTGCTGTAACGTTATTCTGTGCAGTAACGTCACCATCTGCTAATACATCACGACCTGCTTCAACATCTCGTTCTACTTCAAGGTCACCTTGAGCATCTGATTTCATTGCCCAGTTAGCAGCGGTATTTAAAAATCCTATTTCACCATTATTAGAATATAATGTTCTATTTACATTAGTACCATCAAAGAATATTTGTGCAGGACCTGTATTATCGCCTATGGTTAGGTCGCCCTCTATTGTAATATTTCCTGCTGCTGTATCATCAACATCACTTCTTAAAAATTGTTCAGCTTCTAATCCGTCAACTGTGTCAGCATCAAATCCATTACCTGGCCCTTCATCTGCGGTTGTAATAATACGACCAAGTACTGAACCGTTAACTTCTAATTGCCACCAATCATTTGATTCACTCCAAATAACTTTAGCATTACTTAGAGTTCCACGCTCTACTTCAATACCACCATCTTCTGTTGGAGAACTTCCGGTATAGTTAGAATTAATTGTAATAATGTTATCAGCAAGTAAAATCTCTTCGGTATTTACTGTTGTTGTATTACCCGAAACTGTAAGGTCACCTGAAATTGTAAGGTTCTGCTGGATTGTATAATTACCAGCCATGATGTCATCAACATCTGCTCTAACAAATTGAGCTGCTTCTAAACCATCAACAGTATCGGCATCTAGACCATTACCTGAGCCTTCATCAGCTGTAGTAAGGATTCTATTACCATCAATGGTTGTATTATTGAGACCTGAAAACTCATTACCTGAGTTAGAAATAACGAGGCGATCACCTCCGTTATATTGAATTGAAATACCACCAGTATCATTAAAGAAAATAATACCGTTATTATTGCCTGTGTTAACTAACTGATAATCGCCAGTTGTAAGATTTTTAACTTGAAGGGCAGCTGTATCTCCTTCAAATTGACCAATGACTGCATTGTTTCCACCAGTGTTCGTAACTTTAAGCGTAGGAGTTCCAGCAGTCGCTTGAGTAAGGACTGTATCTCCAGTTACTTGAAGTTTTTCACCAGTATCAGTATTTGAACCGATAACAGCATTTTCGGGCGTCAAGAGGCCATTCTTGACTATAAATTTCTTATCATTGGCCATTCGGTTCACTCTCCCCAGATTGGCGTATTAACATATTGTTTGTATACCTTTATTTATTCTAATCTCTAATCAGCGTTGCAGCTATTTTATATGTTGTTGCATTACTACTTGCTGCAGTTGCATTTAATACGACATTGCCTGATTGCATATCAACATCGTATTCTGCTAAACTTGCGTTTGTAAATATACTACCAAACTCAGTTGCGTATGCAGTTGAGCCATCGTGTACTACTAATAATTTTGTTATATGTCTGTTACTTCCCTCTGTTGCTGTAATAATCAATTCAGCACTATTATAATCTGAATTACTAAATTCAAATATTGTTGTTGGGAATGGGAAACTTGTTGAAGATTCACCAGAAGTTAAATCAATCTCATCAAGTAAAACATTATTTGCTACTAAGTTAGGAACAGTTAAGTCCCCAGTCATTGTATCGCCAGTCACATTTACATAACGTTGGTCAGCAATTGCGATTGTTAATACTTGAAGATTACCTGTAGTAAACCCAACCACATGGCCGAATTTATCAAAGTTCATACTCTCAATAACTTCAGCGTTAACTAAATCTAATGTTCCAGTATTTGCTACGCTTGAAGTATCGGCGTGACTTAATGTTAAATCACCAGTTAATGCACCACCACCAGTAACCCCATCGGTTCCTGTTACTGTTCGAGTTTGAGGTACGAATCTTGCATCAGATTCTGTTTCTGTAAAGTAACGATTATCTAATTGACCAGCATCTAATTCTGTTTCTGTATAATATCTCGTGTCAAGTACACCGTCAGTTGCTAATTCTGTTTCGGTGTAATAACGAGAATCAAGTTGGCCTGAGTCAAGTTCAGTTTCGGTATAGTATCTGTTATCGAGCTGACCGGCATCTAGTTCAGTCTCGGTATAATAACGACCATCTAGGTCGACTTGACTCAGGCCAGTAACATGACCAAAAGTATCTATTGCAACTTCTTGTATTACACTACCACCAGTACCAAGTTGACTTACTGCTGTACTAGTATCTTCGTGGTCAATAGTAATTGTACTATTAGCTACTTGGTTAAGTGTAAATGAACCACCACCGTCTAACGCGTTTCCTGCGGTGATAGTAATTGTTGAATTGTTAATATTGTTTGCAGCTGATGCAGAAGCTGAATTAATAATATCTTGTGCGTGTTGACCATCTAATAAATCAGCATCTAATCCAGAACCTGTTCCATCAACTGTCTTAATTGCAGTTAATATTTCTGCAGCTGTTTGGTCTGCTGTAGCTCCAGGTTCAATACCATCTAATTTGGCGCCATCTACTGAAACATCACGACCATCGACTGTTCCTGATATTGTGATATTACCATTAATATCAAGTTCGCCAAACTGATGAATATCTACAAGATAATTTGTTCCATCACCTGCTTCTAAATTGAGTGTTGTGTTTGCAGAATGCCAAGTTAAATCTTGTATACCTCGAATAGCATTTGTTGAAGCTGCAGTAATACGACCATCTTCATCTACAGTAATAGAAGGAATTGCTGTGGCTGAACCATAACTACCTGCTGTAACTGCAGTATTTGCAAGTTCTGCACTAATTGATATAGAGCCATTACCTAAATTGGTAAGAGTTGTAGAACCTGTACCTGTAACTTTACCAGATAATGTAACATCAATTTGTGGGTCAGGTTTGTTTGTAGTGTTAGTAAAATCTAAATAATAAGAACCTTCTTGGCCGTCAAGTAAATCAGCATCGAATCCATTACCTGAACCTTGAACTATACCATCAAGTTTTGCACCATCAACTGAAAGATTTCGCCCATCAACAGTTCCTGTAACCGTAATATCACCAGTAACATCAATACCTGCACCGAAGTTGACATTTGCATCAAAGTCTGATATAATAGTATTAAACGCGCTTCCATCACCAGTATTAATTTGGAAAGTGTTATTTGCTGAATACCATTCTGTATTAGCAATACCAGCAACTGCAGCAGTAGTAACAGTTGTTAAACGACCATCTGCTCCAACAGTAATAACAGGAATTGCAGTACCACTACCATAAGAACCAGCAGAAACACCCGAAGCTGCAATATCAGCAGTAAGAGTTGCATTTCCTAAATCTGTAAATGTAGCAGAACCAGTAACGTCTCCATTTAATGTTAATGTTGGGTCTGGTTTATTTGTTGTATTTGTAAAATCTAAGTAGAAAGTAACTTCGTTACCATCTAATAAATCAGCATCTAATCCTGAGCCCGTACCATCAACTGTTTTGATACCTTCAAGTATCTCAGTATTTGACATGTCAGCAGTAGCGCCAACTTCAATATTATCTAACTTAGCACCATCAATTGCAATATCACGACCATCAACAGTTCCTGTGACTGTGATATCACCATTAACTGTAAGACCAGTAAATTCATCAATAATTGTGTTAAATACTGAACCATCACCAGTATTAATTTGATAGGTATTATTTGCTGAGTACCATTCAGTAGAATCTACACCTTTTACTGCGCCAGTAGAAACATTAGTTAATCTACCATCTTCATCGACAGTTATAATTGGTATAGCAGAAGCTGAACCGTAAACTCCTGCAGTTACTGCTGTATTCGCAAGTTCAGTCGATATACTAATAGTACCATTACCGAGGTCTGTAAGAGTGGTCGTACCTGACCCAGTAACTTTTCCTGTAAGATTGACATCAATTTGTGGGTCGGGTTTATTTGTAGCGTTAGTAAAATCTAAATAGTACGAGCCTTCTTGACCATCAAGCAAATCAGCGTCAAAACCGTTTCCAGCGCCTTCATCTCCAGTTGTAATAATACGACCAGTTGTTCCGCCAGAAGCAATTTCCCAATAGTTATTTGTTTCGTTCCACTGTAAAACTACGTTAGTTTCATCACCACGTTCGACTTCAATACCAGCATTTTCTGTTGCTGTAGCTCCAGTGAAATTAGCATTAAGAGTAATAATATTATCAGATAATTGAATAGTCTCGGTGTTGACATAAGTGGTATTACCTGATACTGTAAGGTCACCAGTGACTATTAAATTTCCGTCAAAGGTATCATCTTCATCTGACCTTAAAAATTGACTAGAGTCAATCCCGTCGAGCAAGTCGGCATCTAGACCTGAGCCCGAACCATCGACAGTTTTAATTAAAGTAAGAAGGTCATTAGGGTCTGCACTAAACTCAACGATGGATTCTGTTCCACCGACATCTTGTTTAATGAATATCTTACCGTCGGCTGTATTGATAGCGAGTTCGCCTAACTCCAACTGAGCAGTTGTAGGGACTCTGCCTGCGACGGCACTTCTTCTTAATTTAATTAATGTCGACATATATATGTCCTTTAAACTATCATAAGCCTATTTAGGCGATATTAAAAGGTTCCTCCATCAAGTGTTGTCACGGCAACATCGCCGCTCGTCACTGTAAAGTTTGCTATATTAAACGACGCAACACCAATATTGGAGTCACTCGCCAATTCACCAGCAATTGTTATTTGGTTATTCGCAACAGTTGTATCTATTCCTTCACCAGCTGCAAAGGTAATTGTTTGGCCAAGAGCAACTGTATCTACAGTTCCAGTCTCAGCAGCAATACTAATACCGCCTGTTGTTAAATTATCTAATTCTGTTTCTAAAAATCTTTTATTTACTGCATCTTGGGGGTTGACAGGGTCTGCAAGTTGTGTTATAATATTGTTATCAACAATTAAGGTACCACTAGGAGATAATGTAATATCTCCAATAGAGTTAGAAATAGTATTATTAGCAAAAGTAAGATTACTTCCAATAACTACTTGCCCATCAACATTTATTCCCTTAATACGAGAGTTATAACCAGCTGGATTTATAAGATAATTTACGTCTTGGCTATCAATAAAGTTTCGTGAGAATACGGAACCGTCAGTTGTATACCAGCTGTTATTAGTCGTATCAAAATATGTACCAAAGTTAAATGAACTACTTAGGAAACCAAGTCGTGTTCCCTGAGCATACATGTACATATTGGAAGCACCAGTACCAAATGTAAGAGTAGTACTAGATTTATTGTAACCAACATGCAAGTCTGCAATTCTTGAGTCACTTGCTGGGTCAACATAATAGTTAATATCATCTTTATCTACAAATTTGGTAGCTGTCAAAGCACCGTTAGCAGTATCACCACCTTCTACATTTAAGTATCGTTGGTCAAGTGTAACTAAATCATATGAAGTTGCAATAGAAACGTTTGAGTTATTTTGTACTCTACCACTACCTGTTACAGCTCCAGTTAATGTAATATCAAATGGGTCTACTACAAAGTCAAGTTTCTGCGCAGCATTATTTGATGTAACTCGTATACCACGCTCAATATTACCATTTCTGATAGAGTCTTCAATAACACCATAAATGGATGGAACGAAGTCAACAACCGCATTAGATGATACAGACAGTGGAATATTAACAAGAGAACGAACACGGCCATAAACGTCAAACTCAAAGTTTGGAACTGTGCCTTCAACACCAGCTTCTCTCAAACCTGTAAATGATTGCCATACTGGGTCTAATCCAATTTGTACAACATTGTTTCCAGTATCGTATGTTTCAATTGTAAGAGCAGTACCAATCTCAATTGCAGCTCTATTATTATTGTCAAGTAAATCTAAATTGTAAGTATTAGCAGCTTTGGTAACAGTGAATATTCTTGAGAATCCACCGTTTTCTAAATAGTTATAATTAACAGCATGTGAATTTGCAGTTGGGTCAGCAACTCCAATAATTTGAGTGTTACCAACATCAAATACACCACCCGTTCCTAAGTCTAAAGTAAGATTAGTTGCAGCTGCTGTTGTAATATTACCAGTAGGACCAACTTTAAATCTTGAAGTTCCAGCAGTAACGAAGTTTAACTCGTCATTATCTGAACCTGGACTATCTTCTGCTTCGATAAATGTATCTTGGTCAACGTCTTTAACACCACCAAGTGAAGCCCATGCTGTTCCACTATATCCTTCAAATACTCCATCAGTTTCGTTGAAGCGAATCATACCAGAAGCAAGAGGACTTGGTCTTTCTGCTGTGGTACCAACCGGTACTGTAAATGCTCCAGTAGTATTTACTGTTATAACTTCAGTATCACTATCAAGTGTTCGAATATGTAATGTATTCCAATTAGAACCAGTTTGACCTAAATCGTAAGTGGCATCGTCTTTTGGAATAAGGTTACTAGTAAAGTCTGCAACTACATTAATTGTGTCTTGTATTTGGTCACCAAGAGTTAAGTTACCAGCAATCGTTACATCACCTGTAAACTCGCCATTACCATTAACATAGAAAGTAGAACCATCCCATGTTAAATCATTACTATCAGTTAATTCACCATCAGTTCCAGCAAAAGTTACTCGACCTGATGTTAAATCTAAAACATTAATACTTGGTACTGTAACTTGGTCACCACCAAATACACCACCGTCTCCAATAGTCAACGAGCCAGTAATATCGACACTACCTACGACATCAAGGTTTGCACCATCATATGTTAAACCAGAACTACCTTGTAATGCTCCATTAGCTCCAGCTACAAAGACTTGATTTTGTTGAACTGTTTCAATTGTTGGTGATGTAAGGAATGCAGAAGTTGCATTCACAGTCATGTGTGTACCATCAAACTGAATATTATTATTTGATGATAATGCGCCAGTATCAGATACGAACATCATTGTGTTCGCTTGCAAGTTACCTACTGATAAGCTGTCGCCTGATAAACCACCCGATGTACTAAAGTCACCATCAACTATAATACCACCAAGGATTGTTAAATTTGTACCATCCCAAGCAAGGTTTGCTTCATTTCTGATATGACCATTTGGGCCTGAGTATACGATACCGCCATTGGTTAGTTCATTTACATATACACCATTATTGGCTTCAAGTCTTCCGTCTGTACCATCAAGTCGTACTGAATTATCTTTAAAATTTAAATCGCCATTTGCTTCAATGACTAATCTTTCTACACCACCAGTTTTAAATTTGAGTTGGTCGTTATCTGACCCTGGAGTATCTTCAGCGGTGATTAAAGTATCTTTATCAACGTCTTTAACTGAACCAGCTAATTCTGACCAACCATTTCCATCATAACCTTCAAATCTGTCATCTGAAGTATTATAACGAATCATACCAGTTGCAGCTGTCGGTCTATCCGATGTTGAACCAACAGGAATTGTAAACGCTCCTGTTTCTGCAATTGTAACTACACCAGTATCACTCTTAATAGTTGGAGTAAATACGCGGAACCAGTTTTTACCTATTGTACCTAAGCTATATAAATCAGAAGCGTCTGGAATAATATCAGAAGTAAAGTCAGCAACTACATTAATAGAATCAACTGGAGTATCACCAAGAATAATATTACCACCAATTGTGATATTACCGGTGATATCAGCATGACCATCTACATATAAAGTATCATTATTAAATCTTAAATTATCGCTATCTACAAGCTCGCCGTCAGCTCCAACCGTAACAACTCTATTTTGTGTTAAGTCATTAACTTGTACACTACCAAATTCTGCTTGACCCGGTACTTCAAGAATATCTAAGAATACACCACCAGTTGCTGTGATTGATACACCATCAAAAGATAGATTAGCTGAATTAATTAATTCGCCATTTGCTCCTGCGTAAATAATACGACCTTGAGCTAGGTCTAAAATATTTACACTACCAAGAGTCGATTGACCTGGAACAGATAAGTCATCTAAGAATACACCACCTGTTGCAATAATACTTGTATCGTCAAATCTAAGATTTGCAGAGTCGATTAATTCTCCGTTGGCACCGATATAAACTATTCGACCTTCTGTTAAGTCTGTGACATTAACACTTCCTAAACCAGATTGGCCAGGTACTTGTAATCCATCGAGGAATACACCACCATCTGCTATTAATGATGTGCCATCATATCTA
>Ga0070754_10000300_pt1 | contig 47877 bp, 47 predicted proteins | sample VirMetDEL_Sep_01_FD_75181 | JGI IMG/M metagenome (GOLD analysis project Ga0070754, IMG submission 75181) | Aqueous microbial communities from the Delaware River and Bay under freshwater to marine salinity gradient to study organic matter... | ecosystem: Environmental > Aquatic > Marine >...
TGATGAGTGCCAATGGTTCTCGTTCTGTTCATGCTTTTGTTGACAAGAAGACTGGTGAAGTGTATAAACCTGCCAGCATCAAGTCTCCTGCCAAAGGTGTTCGTTATGACTTGCGATTGATTGAGCAACGTGAGTGGTTGCTTGAGCACGCAGATTGGGCGGGAGAATATTTGTATATGAAGTAATTATGAATCGAACTGAAACTCTAGCATATGGTTCTCTTGTTCTTTTATTGACTGTGTTGACTATTCATACAGTAAATGTTGAGCAAGAGAGACCAGAACTTCGCGAAAGTATTTGTGCAACACTTCCACAACCACATCCAGATTGTCAATGAATTACACTAAAGAACAACTTGTAGATGCACTCTGTGCAGAATGGGAGTATCTTTGTCCTGATGATTTCGATCCTGAAGTAGAACTTGATGCAAGTGAATATCGTATTGAGATGGAGAAACTGACGGCAGAACAACTCATTAGAGAAACTGGAACTGATGAGTATTTTACTCTTGATGAGTATATGGGACGTTATGGGTAAAATGTGTTAGAATGAACATGCAATCAAATTGAGGTTACTATGAACGATCAACGTCATTATCACACCGAAAGTGAGCGCCGCCAACTGGATGGAGTTGTCCACGATGCGGATACAAATGGTTGGAATATTTCTAAACTGAATAGAATGAAAACTCGTGCAAATAATCTTCCTGATGATTCTTTGATTACTGATGATGTTTCATGACAAGTAAAGAAAAACTCATCTTCATTGGTTCTTTCGTTTGGTTAATGCACTGGGGGACATGTCTAGCATCTACACTTCTGGATACGGTTATTCTAAAAAACTCTGTGAGGATGTTACCTCTTGGTTTCTGAACAAGTATTATCCACGTCATAAGATTGATGTGGATATTGTCCACCGAGGATTGAAACGTGACAAAGTTGTGGGGTATTGTGATGTTATTGGTCCATCTTATCGTCCACGTCACTTTCTAATTGAACTTCAATCTGATATGTTCAAGGAGTTGTATATAAAAACTCTTTTTCATGAACTGACCCATTTGGCACAGTGGGTTGATGGTTCACTGCGGTTTCGGCATGGAAAAATGAGATATTGTCAAGAACCAGTGGAAAATTATGATTATGAAGACCAACCACACGAAATTGAGGCACGGAATAGTGAAACAATCCTATATGATTTGTATATGAGTGATAAACAAGATAGTCCGGTTGAACAGGTGGCACAGAGATCATTTCCGAACCGCCTGACGGCTGTATAATTACAAGGTAATCAAGGGAACACACCCAATGCAACTGACCAACTCCGCCACCATCGTTGACTTCTTCCCTGAGGCGTTCATCGCTGAAGCATGTGAGAAGAAGGGTATGAAGGTTGTAGTTAAGCGTTTCATGAAGCGTGTCACTTTCCGTGCTACTGGTCAGAAATCCTATAGCGTTGTAGGTATGATTGATGCCAAGAATGAGTGGGCATCCCGTATTGCTAAGGGTGCTGAGGTTACTGGTTACAACACCGAAAAAATGCCTGCTGGTGAGTATATGCCCCTCTACTGCTGATTATGTTCTCTAAAGTCACACAATACGGACTCGCTGGCATTTTTCTCTGTATTGCTCTCGGTAGTTATCTTAACTTTCTAGCAGAGCGTGATGCTAAGATGTTCAAAGCATACGATGCGTGTGCTACACTCTCACAACCACATCCTGACTGTAATGTTCACTCAAGAAGACCATGAGTTTATCGACTTCTTGTTTGGTAAACTCACATCTCTGACTGATACTGAGATGATTGATTTGCACGATGACGATACTGCTGGTATCGACGCTCTTGAATTCAAACAACTGGAAAACGACAATGTGTGAACTGAACGCAACTAAAGAGCAAGTGAACGTTATCATCCAACGATTGGAAGATGCAATCAGTGTTTGTTACACTGCACCAGAGAATCCTAAGGAGGAGGGTTATCCTTATGCGACAGGATTTGCACGGTCTGCAATGCAGGGAGCAGTTGAAGATCTTAGGAATCTAATGTGATATAATTAGAGTTGTAGTAAGCAAAAAAGCACTATGACTTTTGAGAAGAATATACCACTGAATGTTCAAGAGATTGGTATTATTCTATCTGCTCTTGAAGAATTGGACAGAAGAGATGAATATCTTATTGCGCGGGAATATGGAAGTGTTTCTACACTCCACAATAAACTAAATTCCATCTATGATATGATGGACAAAACCGAAATTGGAATCCGCTATGAACCATCAATTGAACCTTCCTTCTGAATACACTTCTTGGGTTGATAACATGTCTGCTTCTGTAACTCCTGCCACTAATCCAGAACTATGGTATCAGTGGTATGAAATTGTGAAAGAAGATGCACCTAACATTCTTGATACATTTATTGAGAATACTGCTGCCAAAATGGAACTGACTGTTGATTACTTTGTTGCGGAGTTCCTTCCTAATGACTGAAGAAGTTGTACCCAAAAAGATTGAAGATCCTATCTTCCGTTTGTTATCCGCAAAAGCACAAGTTGAAAACGTGATTAAACTGATTGAAGATAATCCCTATGAACAGTATATGTTTATGCATTTGAATACTGTCAAATGGGAGTTGGATCGACAGTTGAAAAATATACAGATAACTAAAGAATGAAAAATCTCTACATTCTTGATTATTGGGTATCATTTCCTTCTTCCGAGTATGGTGGTTTGGTTACTCTCATTGCAGAAAATGATCAAGAAGCATTCGATATTCTTGCTGCTGAAGATCAATTAGACCCCGATAATGCTCATATAGATAAACTTATGCCAAACATTATCAATGCCACCAAACTTAAGTTGGCAGATGAATATGAATCTGGTATAATAGACGCATTCATTACTTAACTTATGGAACCAAAATATCGAATCGAAGAAGAACTTACTGCAGGATTGAATCTTGTGGCAAGTGAACTAACAAAAGAAGAGTGTCAAAAAAAATATGATGAACTTTTAAATATGGGTATTAGTCCTGACCGCATCAAAATCACTCGTGAATCCTGAATTTCCACCCAATTTTCCTCATGAACCTCCTCAAGGATACAGATACGAAATCGTTCCCAAAAACGCTTCTACTATTGCAATTTGGACTGTATGCAACCCTGGGTTTGTTTATAATGGTGGTAATGATGTTCGTTGTATCTGGGGATTCTACAACTCAAAGAAACGATGCTACTATGCGCCTATTAACTCCACCAAGCAAGGTGATCAGGTAGACATTGACTCTACAACTCCCTATACGGCGATGCAACTCAACTTAAATCCTTTAGAAAATGTCTTATATTCCAAAAATAAATGATTATGTAATATGGAAAGACTCCCTTGGTAACATTACTGAGGGATGGATTTATTTTGTGGGCCAAGAATATATAACTATTGAGATAGGTGTTAAATGTAAGGATGATGAAAATATTAAACACTGTCCATTGCATAAAAAAACACATTGTCTAGTTGTTTGTCACAATTGGTATTGGGATCAATTAAAATATATTAAATCTAGAGATGAATAATGAATATGTATTATGCTAAATCTTTGTTTCCAATACACATATTTCAAAACAACATAAAAAATAATCATATCCTTCAGGACGAACTTTTAGAAAAGATTGAGAATATGCATCAATCTGGAAAAATGAAAGTTCCAGATGGATGGTTAACATCTAACCTATCTACATCATTTAGTTATTTTGATGAAAATAAATCTCTGTTTAATGAAACTCAAACGTTAGAGACATATTATGATTACGTTTCTAAATTTTTTGATTTAGAAACTGAATTTTCAATTTTTGCCATGTGGTGGAATTATTATTCCAACGGAGAATGGCAAGAACAACATACACATGTCTCTAAAAGTATTTTTGGATATCCGCCAACTTTTTCTTGTGTGCATTTTTTAAAATTTAATCCAGAAATACATGAACCGCTCATATTTGTTGATCCAAATGAGCATCTGAGATATTCATCTCTTGATATGGAATTTACTGGATATAATAACAGATATAAATTAAACGTAAGGGAAGGAGATCTTGTAATGTTCCCTTCATATTTGACACATTATGTCAGACCAGGAAAACCAACTCCTGAATATCCTAGAATCACAATTGCCTTTAATTTAATACTTCAAAAATATGGAACACTCACACCAAACAATTGATCTCTCGTTTTCGGATAATTTCCTCTCAAAAGAGGAGCACGAAATTATCTATGATTATTGTATCAAAAATGGGAGTTATACTTTTGGAGAAAGGGATCATGGAGATAGTGTTCCTTGTGGATTTGTGCATCAAATTCCAGAAACTCATCTTGTTTATAAAATCTTAGATAATATTTTACGCGAACGTGTAGAATTTATTCGCGATATGAAATTGTCTAGGATGTATATAAATTGTTTTGCTCCAAGAGAGAATGGATATTTCCATACTGATGGCAATTTTATTACATTTTTATATTATCCAAATTTAGAGCAGTATGATATTGATGAGGGAGGAGAAACAAAGTTTTTGGTAAATGACAATATTCAAGGTATTTTGCCTATACCAAATCGAATGGTGATATTTGATGGAAATATTAAACATTCGGCAACCGGTTTTCGAAATCACCATCGTTTTACTGTTGCAATCAAATATAAATATTCTTCATGACAGATCTAAATATAAAAAAGAGACCTTGATAAATGGCAATTTCTACTAATAAAACAGAAATATATGCGGAAGGTACAACTGATATTAGTTGGACTAGGTTTCAGACTAACTTAGGGGCACAAGAACCAACTAATATTAGATTTGGAGTTTATAAAAGAGATACATCAGATGCGGAACAACCATTAGTTCCTGATGCTATTGAAAATGAAAATATTGGTACAGAAGAATCTGGTAATCTTCGTGTTGGTGCTTTTCGTGGTGCAATTAAGGATCATACTGTAACTTTTGACAATGCTTCTGAATATGAAAACGTACAATTTGACAAATATTTTGGTTCAAATTTAGTTAAAAATGTGCCAAAAAATCTTAATGTTGATGGCATTATCTATTCCAATAAAATTAACAAACCTGCTGCAAGAATAGATGTCGAAGAATCTGTTCGTAATTTCACCATTGATGTTGGAACATCTGGTGCAATTTATGGTGCTGGTGGACCTTCGTATCAGGGTCTTGACAACTTTGATGGTTCTATTGGAGTTGTAGATGCTGCCATTAGCGAAAATCCTGCATGTGATGGTGCTATTTTGTATGGATGGTATACTAGAACTACAAATGCATCAACAAACGGAACATCAAATATTAATCAACTTGTAATCATTTGGAATGGTGAAGTTGTATATAATGAACCTGGTAGTAACGTTAGTTTAACAACTGATGATGGAACAGCATATTCAAATTGGGCAGATGGTGTAGATGCTTCTGGATGGTCTGCAAGTGATCTTTCCACTTATATGTTTGATGGTAATTTGAATACTTTTGCAAAAGCAGAAACTAGTAATACGGATTTCTTAGGATGGAGTAATTCGGGCACAAATCTTCCTGCACTTCAAGGTCCTGTAGAAATTTACATAAAATATGCGGATTTTGCAAACTATTCATATGAAGTAAATGGATCAGGTGTTACGCCAACATTATATTCATCTCCGGCAGGGGAAGCTGACTGGCTTACTATTTCTGAAGGAACTGTCAATAGTTTTAGAGTGACAGCTCCAGCAAGTAATATTAATATTCAAATTGCTGCTATAAGATCAAATGGAGTTATATTAACTCCAACTGCATTATATGGTGGATCTGGAGTTAGTGGAGTTACAATTAATGGATATATATACAGTCCTTTAAGTCATTTTAATAGTACTAATGGATGGCATAAAGATGGTACAACATGTGGAACTGCTGATGGGAGTAATAGTGAGTTTGTAAATGGTTTTAATGTGGGCAGAAAACGACTGTCTAATGTTGATACATCAGCATATTCGACATGGGCAGATGGTGTTCAAGCTTCTGGATGGTTTGCAAGTGATCTTTCCACTTATATGTTTGATGGAAATTTAAATAGGTTCTCAAAAGCAGAAACTAGTAATATAGATTACTTAGGATGGGACAACTCAGGTACAGGTCTTGCGACACTTCAAGGTCCTGTCGAAATTTACATAGCATATGCAAATGTTGGAAATTACACTTATCAGGTAAATGGAGCATCTGTGACTCCAGATACAACAGGAGCACCAGATGCTGGTGCTTGGATTACTCTTTCGACAGGAAGCGTTAATAGTTTTAGAGTTACAGCTCCAGCAAGTAATATTAATGTTCAAATTGCTGCTGTAAGATCGAATGGAGTTATATTACTACATGCAAATCCACCATCTACTCAAATTGAAGGAATTTCTGGAGGAACGGCACTTTATGTTGATTCCGACTCAAATTCTCGTAATTTTAAGATTAGTTTAGAATCTTCTGGTGGTTCATTTGGTAAATTATATGGTGGCGGTGGTGGTGGTATTACCGGCAATTCTGGTACTTCAGCATCAAGATCCAGTTGCGTAAGAAATCAAGATAATAGTTACAATTATGTACAACCCCGAACATGTACTGGGTCATATACCAATCCACCTCAATATGGAAATACAAATACCCCTGCAACTGTTCGACGTTATCAACATACTCTAGGTCCTGGCGGTAGAAATGCCAACGAAGGTGAAAGAGAACAATCCAGATGGTGGGATCAGAGAGCAGAAAATCATTGTAGAACAGTTTATGGAGGAAATCATTATGGAGGGCATCCAGGACCTGGCGCAAATGGGCATAATGATTGGGATCCATATGTTCGTGCTGGTCACCCCTGGTGGGTAGAAGGTGCCTGGATACATTATTGTAATTTTCCTGGATTCTCAAATCCAACTTATCCTGGAAATACTGTTTATTACAACTATTCTTGTCCTGCAAATATCTATGTGCCAGGAAGTCGTAGTTTTTCTGGTAGTATTACAAGTCCTGGCGGACTTGGTGGAATTGGAGGAAAAGGTCAAGGATATCAACGTTCATTTGAATCTGGAACAGCAGGTGGAACACCATCACCAGTTAGTTGTAGTTCATTAGGTTCACTTTGGAGTGGACCTTCTGTAACGGGAAGTACTGGATCACCTGGAACATCTGGTGGAAACTGGGGAGAACCAGGCACAAGTTCTGATGTTGCGACTGGTGGATTAGCAGGATATTCGTATAAGAAATCAGAATCACAGATTGATATTGAAGTTATTGGTGGTGATGATAGTCGATTAAAGGGAAGAAATAACTGATATAAATTATTTTAGATTATCTATTTTTAAGAAAGCATGATGGAAGTTGATGAAGAATTTACGTTTGCTTTTGCCGCATATCTTTTAAATTATGGTGAGGGTCTGGAAGCAAGTGAAAAGGAAATTAAGAGAAGATTGGAAATTTGTCAAACGTGTGACAAATTTCAAGCACTTCCTCCACCAAATGAAGACGAAAAAGAGTCTCTTATGAAAAAATTTGGAAAAACAGAACCATTTCATGCGTGTACATTGTGTGGATGTTTATTGGAGGCAAAGGTCCGAACATTTTTTGATAGATGTCCTATAATGAAGTGGTATCCTGCGATTATTGACGAACAAGAATGTGAAAGAGAACAGTGGAAGAAACATCATGAAAAGTTTGTGAGATTATATAATCAAAAGGCAAACGATTATGTGCAGTGGTGGGCAAAACGTGATATAATTGAAGAAGAATTATCTGGTGATAAAGATGAGTAATATGAGTGAAATGGTTAATAACCGTGGAGAGTACCAAGATTTTATAGGATCATATTCAAATTTTATTGATAGTTCTTTATGCAAGTATATTATTAAGACTTTTAATTATTATCAAAACATTGGTGCTGTCATGTGTGGTGGCGAACAATTTAAGAATACTTGTGCCGGGAGATTTGATTGGGCAATTGATTTAAATGAAATGCAGTCACATATGAAAGATCTTCATCCAGATTTTTTAAATGATCAATTATCAAATGCATGGAATGAATATAGTACTATTTTTGGTAATTTAAGAGATAATGGACCAGTTTATAGTTTAACTCAAAAGGTTCAAAAGACTCCAACTGGTGGGGGTTATCATGTTTGGCACGATGAGAATAGTTCTATGATTACTGGTAATCGTGTGGCAGTATGGATGTTGTATTTGAATGATGATTATGAAGGTGGAGAGACTGAGTTTTTATATTATAAGAAAAGAATACAACCTGAACGCGGAAAGTTATTAATTTGGCCAGCAGGTTATACTCATTGTCATAAAGGCAATATGGTACTTTCTGGAACTAAGTATGTTATTACGGGGTGGTTTTATGGAGCAAAATAGAGAAGAATTTCCTTCATTACCTGAGCAAGGTAAAAATTTAACCAAGTTTATTGTTGAAGTTGTGAAGGATGTAGTTCCTAAAACTAAATCTAATTCTTCTGATGAAATGAAGAAGTTGATCTTTACTTCAGCAGAGGAGCAACAACAAAGACTTAATATTTGTAATACTTGTCCATATTTTGCTGCACAAGAGAAAAGATGTAAGAAATGTGGTTGTTGGTTAACACATAAGGTTAAGTTTAAAATATCAGAATGTCCAATTTTAAAGTGGGGTAAAATCGAATGACAAATCAAATTAATGACGAATATATCTTTCCAATACCTTATTGGTGGATTGATATTACTGATATTGATAATGACAAGATGTTAGAAGCATGTTATGAGATAGAACGTAATGATCCAGGAAGAACTAGGTCAAATATTGGAGGATATCAAACAGTTGATTTATCTCATGATCATCCTGCATTTCGTGATTTATTAAATCATATACAATCGATTGCAGAGACTGTATATGAAAAAGCATATTTACCGTTTTGGAATTCTCCTTATAAGATTAGTATTGGTAATTACTGGTGTAACATCAATCGAAAACATGCTTTTAATATGAATCATGTTCATCCAGGATCTTTTCTTTCTGGAGTATATTATGTAAAAGCAGATTCAGAATTAGATCAAGGTTCTATTACATTTCGTAGAGATCATAATTGGGTAATGCAACATCGTAATTATTTTACAGATCCCAAAAAAAAGGGTGAATGTCCTGCATTTTTAGAAGAATGTGTAAGTTTACCTGCACGGACAGGAGCACTTTTATTATTTCCTTCATCTCTTCCTCATCACGTTGAACCAAATCAAACTGATGCTGATAGAGTTGCTATTTCTTTTAATATTGATTTAAAATGAAGATTAAACGTGTATGTATTGTTGGAGCAGGTTCATCTGGATGGATGGCAGCTGCTCTTTTAAGTAAGTTATGTCCACATTTAGAGATTGCAATTGTAGAGGATAAGAATACCAAATCAATTGGAGTTGGTGAGTCAACTCTTGGGCATTTCAATAGGTTTCTACAATTGTTGGAACTTAAGGATGAAGATTGGATGCCTGCTTGTCATGCCACATATAAGAATTCAATTCGTTTCACCAATTTTAGAGAGGGAAATGGAGAATCATTTGAGTATCCATTTTCTCGTAAATTTGATGATAAATTTGCACCAAGTGGCATGACCACCTGGGGGCAATTAGCACTTCTTGATCCTCATAACTTTGGTCCTGAAACATTTGCAGAAATGTTCACGGACAATACTTTTCTTGCAAAGTATAATCGCTGTACTTATAATCAAGATGGGCGACTTCGTTCTTTTTATTTTAAGTATGATACTGCATATCATTTGGATGCAGATTTATTTGGACAGTATTTAAAGAATAAGGTTGCTATTCCTCATGGTGTAAATGTTATTCAAGGGCATGTAACTGGATGTCAATCTGTAAGCACATCTGATTCAACTCTTGAATATATTGTTCTTGATTATGAAAGGAAAGTATATGCTGATCTGTATATTGACTGTACTGGATTTAAATCTGAAATCTTAGAAAAGTTTGCTTCATCGCAATTTATATCTTATGATAAGAGGTTGTTAAATGATAGTGCTTTTGCCACTCAAATTCCTTATGTGAATAAGGAAGAGGAAATGCGTAATGTGACTGACTGTCATGCTATGAACAATGGATGGGTTTGGAATATTCCTCTTTGGAATCGTATTGGTACAGGTTATTGCTATTCATCTAAATTTTGTACACGGGATGAAGCAGAAGTAGAGTTTCGTAAACATTTAGGTGAACGTGGTAAGAATGCTAAACTGTCTCATATTAATATTAAACATGGTAGGCATACTGAAGCATGGAAATATAATGTAGTTGGTATTGGATTAGCATATGGATTCTTAGAACCTCTTGAATCGACTGGTTTATTGACAACACATGAAAATCTTATTCATCTTGCATATACTCTAAACATGCGTGAAGGTTATATAACTCAGGTTGAAAGAGATAATTATAATTGTGTTGTATCAGAGGAAATTGATCATCTTAGTGACTTTATTGCAATTCATTATGCTTTCTCAAAGAGAACTGATACACCCTATTGGAAAGAAGTTACACAGAATATTCATTATTATCCGACATCTACTAGTGAGTGGCAATTAAAATATGATAGTATTGTTAATTGGGGAAAGGATATGTATATAAATCATAGTTATCCTCACTCTGGAGTAGCATATATTGCTGCAGGGCATGGATTTAACCCAATTCCTTCTATTGATTTCTTACAATTTAATTTGAGTCGATTGGAATCTATGTGTGAGTTCATGGGGAAACCTAATCCTAGAACAAATAGTATTGAAGGATTGAATGAACTTAAAGAACAATGGTTGATGTATCGTAGTGATGTGATAAGGTATGTTCAATCTCTACCAACACACTATCAGTTTCTGAAAGAGTACATTTATAAGGGAGATTCATGAAAAAAAGAGTTAAAATCACTAAAAATAGGTAAAAAAGTAATTAAAAAGGTATTTAAAAACATATATTAGTGTTTTGTTTAATGAGAATCAATTGCAATAAGAGTTGAGAAATACTTGTAGAAACCCCTCCAGGTCTTGTGAGTTTAGCGAGCGTACTATGAAACGCGAAGTTTGTCAAGTCACGGGCGCGGCAAAATGCTACGAGATCCACACATTTCGTTACGAGATCTTATAAATAATCGTTATGAATCTCGACGAGATATATCAGGTATCATATACTTGACATCTCGTCGAGACATCAGTATAATAACAACGTAACATCAAATCTCGACGAGAATCATGTACGACGACTACGAGTTCGAATACGAGTATAACAACGAGTCATATACATACGATCTCGACGAGATGTGCGAGTATCATATGGCACGTTCACAAACATCTATGCGAGATATGCACGAGACATATCATAATGATGATGATGAGTATGCACGAGATTCATGCGATTATGACACGCTTGCATACAGGCATTATGCATGATATAATACGCACACAACGCACGAGATTCGCATGTACACACTACACAAGCGCATGGTAAGTGTAACACTTGACATCGAGTGTTATGATGACTTGCCCCTGGAAGATTTGGACTGGCGAGAAGTCCTAGATCTTCAAGGTGACGAGCATGTCCAAGTTACCATCAAGGAAACGGCAGATATCTTTTAAACTACCAGTTCCCAGATTGGCACACTAATAATATTTGATTCTCAATAAGCATTCGTTATTGAGAACAGTGTGCCAATCTGGGAACTGCACACAAATCTCCTCATGGGGTTCGTGATCGTGTATTGTTGTTTTGTGGGTGAGAATTCTCTTCACTAACTCCCCACGAAGTTTTTAACATCATGACCGCAATCAATTTCTTTCACTTTGCCCCTGCAATTGAGGTGCTGGAAAGTGTCACAATCTGGGGCGCACGGGTTTATGCCATCGGGTCTGAAATCTTCACCGTGACGGCAATCCTTTGGTGCCTGAACTTTCTGGGCAACATGATACAACAGACTTTTGAGTTTGGTTATGCATTCGGCAAATTCTATCGCCGTTATGTACACTCTCACCTGAAGTCTACTGCCATTCGTGTTATCGCCCTGCTGATTCTTCTGGGTCAGTTAACCTTTGAGGGCGCACAGGTTATCTACAACAACCGTCGTGAAATCTTGGAGAAAGTTAACACTTTCCGTCACAACGTTGGATCTTACTTTGTGTATGCTTGATTCTTTATAGTAACTGTGCCGATTCTCAATAGACATTTATTATTGAGAATCGCGGCTGCCCGTGTGCGGTCACCTAAGTGGCACAGTCAATGAGCACAGTGCTCAAAATCGTGTATTGTATCAACAGTTGAGAAATTCAATCATGTTTGACGAACTTTGGTCTGAGATTGCTGATGCTCCCGGTGAGATCTTCGATGTTATTGAATACAAGGAAGAATGGGAAAAAGATGATAAGTTTGACGTAGAAGGTTACATTAAAGGAAACACCGATTATTGATGTCTTTCGTATCAACTTTCACCTATTCTAAAATGAACACTAATCTTGAAATGTTGACTGCCCGAGAACAACTAATGGAGGACATTGATTCCATTTGTGATGAGTTCTTTTGTCAGAACTTTCCTAACTCTCAGGAACAGTTTGAGGAACTAACCCGCATCCTGTGTGATGCTGTCTGCAAAAACTTTCCCACTAACTGATTCAAATGACTGACAACATTATCGATCGTGATGCACTTCAAGATGCCATGATTCAGCAAATCTTGGATGATATGGACATCAAAACAATGATGGCAATTCTTTATGATAACATGAGTGAGAGTTATGATAAGTATTCAGTTGAAGAATTGATTGCAGAAGTAGAAGAATACTATCCAGATTTGTTGGAGGATTGATGTCACAAACTGGTCGGCTGCCCGACCAGTTGGATAGGTGGCACACGAAATAGGCACAGGGGTCAAAATCGTGTATTGTAGACCCATGAACAAAACACAGATGACTGACACACTCCAAGACCTCAAAGATTTCATGTTCGATACCATGTGCTCTGCAGATATGGCAGTCGATTGGTATTGTGATCGTTTCGACGTTAGTGCAACTGACGACGTGATAGATTTCGTGCTTGATGCACACTTTGCATTCTTCGGTGAGTGACATGAATTACGCTGAAATTCTCAAGGTTTGGAATAGCGAAACGCCTGATGATTTCGCTATCTTCAGTGAGTTCTACTATCAAATGTTTGGGGAGGATTTTGACATCCCCTACACAACAGATTCAACCCGTTCTGCATTCTTTCCCTACGACTAATGACTGAGACTAAATTCATTCTTCACGGTCAATTTCAACGCGATAATGGTTGGATTATGAACGACAGTTTGAGTTATATTGCTGCCACAAAACAAGAGGCGATTGCAACATGTAAGCGTCTCAATCCTGACTTCATGATTCACACCGTAAGGGAGGATCATAGTGTGCCTGAGGTTGTGAAACTGCAACCGCTTCGTTAACACTAACCGTTCCGATTCTCAATAGACATTTTTTATTGAGAATCGCGGCCGCCCGTGTGCGGTCACCTAAGTGGCACACGATTTTGGCACGGCGTCCAAAATCGACTATCTTAGAGGAGTGGAGGGGATCGCGCCCTTCCCGCCCGTTCTTTCTCTTCTCTCTCATGCGTAAGATCGAAACCCAAATGATTGCCGCAATCAAGAATAACATTGATTGGAAGTGCGACAACACTGAGGTTATTCACACTTGCGACAATCTGAATCCTCCCGTGTCTCATGTATATTTGCACGGGAACAAAATTGCTGAGGTTGGCGATGACTTCCTCAAATTGTTTGACGGCGGTTATCAATCCAAGACTACAAAGTCACGTTTGAATGCACTTATCTCTGAGTTTGGTTACACTTGCGGAACTAAGCAAGAGTATATTTTCCAGAAACAATTTGAATGGTTCATTCAAATGTTTGACCTGACAGAAGAGGCAATGCGGACTATTCCATTCACCAACGGAATGCGTTTGGCAGGATGACAACTCTGGGGGTTAGATTCCCCCCCTCAATTGTTTTCACTTTATCTCTTCAATCATGACTCAAAACCTTCATATCGAACACCCCGAAGATACCATCCTCACAGGTGATACTTCGTTCCTGCAATCCATCAAATCCGACTTTCACCTTTCGGTTAAAATGGACGGCGCTCCTGCTATTGTTTGGGGACAGAATCCTGCCACCGGCAATTGGTTTGTGGGCACCAAATCTGTGTTCAATAAAGTGAAGATTAAGATCAATGAATCTCACCAGGACATTGATGCTAACCATACTGGAGAGGTAGCAGAAATCCTTCACAAATGCTTTGACTATCTGCCACAAAACAAAGGCATTTTTCAGGGTGATTTTATTGGTTTCGGTGGATCTGATGAATATACCCCAAACACAATTACCTACAAATTCGATGACATAATTGATCAGGAAATCATCATTGCTCCAAATACAGTTTACACCGCAGAATCTGACCTGCGTGATGCTGTAGCAGCACCGATGAAATATATCATCACTGACACATCTTATTGTAAGTTTGTCTTCCCTAAGGCATACATTTGGTCGGGTTCTTATTTGGAAGGTGCGGACGGGTTTGAGATGCCTCCGATCATCGATTTGATCCGTGAGTTGATGTCTTAGACTGAGTTTGTTTCTGATAAAGATGCAAAGCAAATTAAGAAAAATGTTAACAGCGCCATCCGTAACGGTTTGGGAATTACTCCCTACGATTTCATGGGTAACGTTAACCTTTGTTCTTTGTATGGGTTCATGATGGTTTTAAAGGATGAGTTGATGCATCAGTGCCGGAATGTTGGTCCTAGGGCATTCATCGGTCAGGATGAAATCTCTGCAGAGGGTTACGTTATGGACAGTGAGTTTGGTACATTTAAGTTGGTAGATCGTCGGCGTTTCAGTGCTGCCAACTTCAACAATTCCCGCTTCCAAACTAATATCCAAAACGGTATCGCCTGATACAGAACGGGCGCGCCCTCTCCGGTATCTTAGAACAGTTGAAAGCAATGCACCCCATGAACGGATTCGCAAACTACGAAACCTGGAATGCCGCCCTCTGGATCGGTAACGATGAGTTCCTCTACAATACCGCGCGCGCCTGCGTTGAATTTGCCGAGGGTGAGAACCCCTGGGTCAAGTTCGTGCGATGCATGACCGACGGGCAGATCGGTCGCCACCTCGTCAAGACTGGCGACGGCGTGCGGTGGGATGACCCTGCCATCGATGCCGTTGAGATGGCGGAGATGATGGCGGACCTCTGAGGGCATCCGCCTTCCGTGATACAATACCACCAAACGAAACCAACTAATGGCAAAGGCAATCGGCAACACACGCAGCACCGACACTAACCTGAAGGGGCAGGCGCTCCGTGCTAGCAGCGGCAGCGGGATGACCTTCACCAAGGCGCGGGGGTTGGGCGCTTCTATGGTGGCAGATTTGGATGCAGTGAAGCGCAAGGCACGGGAACAATACCGCGCCGACCGCATTGCTGCCGCCCGTGATCGCTTGGCAGATCGCCAGGCATACTCCCCCCTTGCCTGCCGCTACTGACCCCCATGCGTTCGTGACCACAGCAGTGCCCCCGGTCTGGGGGCGTTTTTTGTGCGCCGCGTGTTGCCCCCCCGTATATAAAAACGCCTAACTACCCTAATCTATAAAGTGTTACGAAAGGCATGTATAAATCTCAATGAGTAAAAAATTTTTTTCACTATATAAAAATTAGGCACAGGATTCAAAGATATGCAAAAAAATCCGCAGGAAAATTTAACAACCGTAGAGATCGATCCAGTATCGGGGGAGCATTATATTGTAATACCTGAGTGGGTATGTGATGAGAACGGGTGGTACGAGGGAGTAGAAGTAAACATCGAGGTTGATGGAGATTCTATTATAATACGGGGAGTTGACTGAGTATAGATAGAGTGTTATGATACTGATGTAGTTACTTACAGTTATGGCTAAAGGATTCACTGTTAAAGCAAAAGCACCAAAACCGTCTGAGTCAACACAAGAGTGGGACTATGATAAAGCAAAAGAAATGATCAAGGGGAAAACAGTTGTATTCTGTCTTCCCGGTAGAGGTGTTTCATACACATATTTGAAGAACTTTGTACAACTTTGTTTTGATCTTGTACAAGCAGGGGCGAGTATCCAGATCTCGCAGTATTACTCCTCCATGGTAAACTTTGCAAGATGCAAGTGTCTTGGAGCAAACGTACTGCGAGGTCCGGATCAAGTGCCCTGGGATGGTAAGTTAAATTATGATTATCAACTGTGGATTGACAGTGATATCGTATTTAATGCCGAAAAATTCTGGCAGTTGGTCTTAATGGACAAAGATATTGCAAGTGGATGGTATTGTACGGAAGACGGGCGCACGACTTCTGTTGCACACTGGTTAGATGAAGACGACTTCAAAAATAATGGTGGAGTCATGAATCATGAAACTCTCGAAACAATTGCCAAGCGCAAAAAACCATTCACTGTAGACTATGCAGGATTTGGATGGTTGCTGATCAAGAAAGGAGTCTTCGAACATGATGAGATGAAGTATCCGTGGTTTGCACCAAAGATGCAAGTTTTTGATTCTGGTGCAGTACAAGATATGTGTGGAGAGGATGTAAGTTTCTGTCTGGACGCGATTGCAGCAGGATTTGAGATTTGGTGTGATCCTCGCATTCGCGTTGGTCACGAAAAAACTCGAGTAATCTGATGAAAGAGACAAAATATACAATCCTCCACAAGGGAAAGGTCTTATATAAGAACTTGACAGAGGAAGAATATTTTGATATTATGGAGGACCTTTCGATAGAGTATTATCAGAAAGGTTCTCCAAGACCTCAAGATCTTGAAACAAAAATGTTTAGTATTTAAGGAGTATTATGGCAGTTCGTTCAAAAGTTGGTTTGGTCAAAGATGGTTTTCAACCTGGTAAACCGAAAAAAACTCGTCAAGGAAGTAGTGCAAATACGAAATATGCATCAACGTCTCGTAATAATGCAAGAAAAGCATACCGTGGTCAAGGTCGTTAATACATAAATGTAGTAATGTAAATTTGTCACCATGGCATGTTTGATAGCAAATCTTCCTTCAATTGAAGTATGGGTTCGTAAAGAATATCTAACAGATCATCAAAGCGGGCATGGTGAATTTGTAAAGGGCGTCTGGGTTTCGATTAAATCGATTCCTGGGCGTGCTTTTTATTTTGAGACATATCTACCAGAATATGCCGCAATGTACGATAAATTGCCTATCAGCGCCTTTGTCTCGAATCCTGAGACCCCTTCTCCTGATATGAACCTACCAAACCTTCAGTTTTGGAATTGTATGGATTACGGAGTCGTCTCGGTGGATAAAAAGTTTATTGGTTCAATGGATTTTGAATGTTATACAAGAGATCATGGCATCGTAAAGGGCACTTATGTATGTACAATTGATAATTATCACCATGATCCAGACTATGTTGACTATGCCACAAGTGAAAATCCTGCCGAACATAAGTCACATAATCTAATTAAACTTGAAAATGGGCAGTATGCACTCTATCCAAACAATAGATTGCGTATTTTTGACAATAGTTTAACTCCTGTTAATCCAAAAATGCCTGATTTTAAGGTTTCGACGCAATATTATCAAGTCGAGAACGGAAATGATCGACTTGGGATGGGTCGTGAGGACGAATATTTTTGGAAAACTGCAAAAGAACGCGAAAAACTAGAAGAAAAACTAGAAGAAAATCTAGAAGAGATGTACAAATCTCAAGATGGTCGCCCTTTAGATTTACAATAAATACGAAATAGGGATAGCAACCCCTCAAAAAGTTCTGTTTTTGTACAAAAACAGGAAAAAAATGGCAAATTCACCCGTAGATAGAGACAAAAACTACATGAAGTCTATGTGGGGAACTTCAAGTTTAATAACAGATTACTGGTCACTCCCAAGAAAAACAAAATATTCTGAAGAAAGAGTGCTTCAAGAGATTATGCACGATGATCTCAACTTAGGACAAAAAAATCTCAACGAATAAGATATAAATAATTCAAAAATTATAAAATGGCAGTCCAAAGGATATCACGATCATTCAAAGATATTAGTCTGTCCTTTGTTCCACATCCCGTAACAAAGGACTTGCCTATCATTAAAAATGAAAATGCAATTATTCGTTCTGTCAGAAATTTAATTGAAACAACCACAAAGGAAAAATTTTTTAATTCCAATTTTGGAACTGATGTGAGAGATCTTTTGTTTGAAAATCCATCTCTTGGAACTGAAATAACAATAAAATCTCAAATTACAGACGCAATTAATGCATATGAAGAAAGAGTTGATAATTTATTAGTTGAAGTTGACTTTTCACCAGACCTTCATGGCATTGAAGTTTCTATTCATTTTGATATTAAAGGAAAAGAATTTCCAACACAATCCATTAATTTCATACTAGAGGCAACGAGATAAAATGCCTTTCACAAAGTTTAACAATTTAGATTTTGATCAGATAAAAGTATCGATCAAAGATTATCTAAGGGCAAATTCAACATTTACTGATTTTGATTTCGAAGGATCAAATCTTTCAATCTTGATTGATATACTTGCTTACAATACTTATATTAATGCCTTTAACACTAATATGGTTGCCAATGAGGCATTCATAGATTCTGCAACATTAAGAGAGAATGTTGTTGGACTGGCAAGAAATATTGGATATGTGCCTAAATCAAGAAAAGCTGCAAGAGCAGTAGTATCATTTGATGCGGTTTTTAGTGGATCATCTTCACAAACGCTGACTTTAAAATCTGGTTTAGTTTGTGTTGGTAAAATAAGCAATAGTTCATATGTATACTCGATACCAGAAGATATTACAGTAAAAACATCAGACTCTGGGAATCAAAAAATTGCCAGTTTCAATAATATTGAAATATATGAAGGACTGTTGATTAGAAATACATTTTCGGTCGATACTTCATTAGACCAAAAATTTATTTTAGATAATCCAAATATAGATACTTCATCCATTAGAGTTTATGTTAAAGGTGAGAATGAATCTGGAAATGGTCGAGAATATAAAGTAGTTGATAATATCATTGATATTGATGGAACATCTGAGATATTCTTAATTCAAGAAATCAAAGATGAAAAATACCAAATAATTTTTGGTGATGGTATTTTTGGCAAAAAACTTTCAAATGGATCTGTAGTTACTGTAAGTTACATCGTCACAGATGGTGAAAATGGAAACGGTGCTTCTAATTTCTCGTTTAATGGAATTTTTGAATATGTAAATCAAGAAGGACTTTTCGTACAACCTGATCTCGACGAAACAATCTCTGTATTCACTCTATTAAGTTCTAGAGAGGGTAAAGGAATAGAGTCTATAGATTCTATCAAATACTATGCTCCAAGGGCATATAGTGCCCAAAACAGAGCAGTTACGACAAGGGATTATGAATATATTGTGAGACAAATATATCCTAATGCAGAAGCAGTTTCTGTAATTGGTGGCGAAGAAATGGATCCACCAGAGTTTGGAACAGTTATTGTTTCTATTAAACCAAAAAATGGAACGTTTCTCTCAGATTTTACAAAAAATCAAGTTTTAAATAAACTAAAAGATTATGCTGTCACAGGCATAAATCAAAAAATAGTTGATCTTAAGATATTATACGTTGAAATAGAATCTTCGGTATATTACAATTCTTCCCAGATATCAACTCCAAGCACACTTAAGACTTCTGTTATTTCAACATTAGAAAAATATGCCCAATCCGCAGATTTAGGTAAGTTTGGTGGTAGATTTAAATACAGTAAGGTTCAACAAGTTATTGATAATACAAATTCAGCAATCACTTCAAATATCACAAAGGTGAGAATGAGAAGAGATATGAAATCTTCTATAAACAATTTTGCGCAATATGAAGTTTGTTTTGGCAATAAATTTCATATAAATGAATACGGATACAATATAAAAAGTAGTGGATTTAAAGTCGATGGTGAGTTAAGCGTAGTTTACTTTACAGATACACCAAATAAAACTCCTGATGGAAATTTGGATGGTAGTGGAAAAGGAATTTTATCTGTAGTTAAGGAAACTGATAACGGAAATCCAGAAGTTGTAATTCAATCTGTTGGAATTGTTGATTATACTGAGGGTGAAGTTTTGATCGGTACAATAAAGATAACAGATACTTTATTGGCAGATGGTATTATAGAAATACAAGCATTTCCAGAATCTAATGATGTAATTGGACTAAAAGATTTATTCCTAGTATTTGACGTTGGTGCTAGCGTATCTACGATAAATATGAGAAGAGATACAATATCTTCTGGGGAAAGTATATCTGGAACAAGGTATATTACGACATCAAGTTATCCAAACGGAAAGTTAACGAGGTAGTATGGCAGATACTAAATTTGACGCAAGAATAAAAGTAAGTCAAATTATAAAAAATCAAATTCCAGAATTTATTTCTTCAAATGAAGAAAATTTTGTGGAATTTTTAAAGCAGTATTATATTTCCCAAGAATATAGAGGATCTTCTTTAGATATTGGCAGCAATTTTGACCAATACCTTAAATTAGACAATCTTACTCATGATACGGTATCAAGAGAATATGTCCTTACGCAAAATGTGTTTTATAGTGATGATGTAATTCATGTAGATTCTACATCCGGATTTCCTGATGAATATGGACTACTGAAAATAAATAATGAGATAATTACATATACTGGAAAAACTTCAACTTCTTTTACAGGCGCAATACGTGGATTTAGCGGAGTTGAGTCTTTTGATGCTGAAGATAGAGGTCAAAAAAATTTAGTATTTAGATCGTCTTCTGTAGAAACACATTCGACAAATGATAAAGTATTAAATTTAAGTAATTTATTTTTAAAAGAATTTTTTAAAAAATTAAAATATCAATTTTTACCTGGTCTGGAAGAAATTGATTTTGCTTCTGGACTTAATCTAGGAACTTTTATTAAAGAATCAAAATCATTATTTCAATCAAAGGGAACAGTTGATTCGTTTAAGATATTATTTAAAGTTCTTTATAATGTTGATGCAAAAATAATAGATACTGAGGAATTTTTAATCAAATCATCTTCTGCAGAATATATTAGGAGAAAAGTTCTTTTTGCTAGATTGCGCAGTGGAACAAATCCAACAAAAATAATTGGTCAAACTTTAATAAGTTCAGATGGAACAGCATCTGCACCAATATCTGAAATTGATTATTATCCATCAACAGGCGGAGATGATATATACAGAATTTCTATATTTGAAGGATATAATGATAGAGATCTTTTGATAGGATCTTTTAAGGAAACTCCAGTAAGTAAAGTTATCGGAGATGTTTCTGCAGGATCGCAGACAATAACAGTGGACTCTACCGTTGGACTTCCATCTTCTGGTAATGTAATATCTGGAAACAATTCAATATCATATACTAGAAAATCAGTAAATCAATTATTCGGATGTAGTGGAATATTAGAAAATATTTCTGATTCTGATGAGATAAAATCTAGTGATTATGTATACTCATATGAGGATGGTGATGTTAATAAAATAGTCACATTTGAAGTCAAAAACATTTTATCCGAATTTAATTTTGATAGTAATTACAATTTAGTAGAAGAAAATGATCCTATAAGTATTAACAATTTGGGCGAGTATGTAGAGGATGTTGGGGAAGACAATACATATAAGCAATTTGTTTTTAATAGTTGGATATACAATACTTCATCCAGGTTTCAAATTGAAAGTTCTTCTAGTAATACTTCACACATTTTACGGGAGCACCCAAACAAAAATAGTTTGAAAGTAGGAGATGATATTCAAATTTTTTATAGAGGTTCTATTCAACCTATTGGTGAGGCAACTGTTCTCAGTATTTTTGCGAACCAATCAAATTCTACAAAAGGAGATTTAATAATTTCAAATTTGGTTCTTAATAATCCTAACATTGATTTAACAGAGGGTTTAAATCTGGACATTAGAAGAGTTATTAAAAAAGCAAAAATTTCATCCACTTCAATACCCTTGAAGTATTCTGATGTTATGGCAAACATTCAGAATACTTATGATGAGGACAGTAAAAATATATACGTTGCAACCAATTCAATACCAGATTATGAAATAAATGCAGAGGATATATCCCTAGAAATTCAAAGTTTGGATGCGGTAAGTAATAATACGATTATTTTTTCTTCCGAAACATCGTTAAAATTTTTATTAGGAGATAAAATAACTTACACTCATTCTGCAGATGGAAATGCGATTATTGGATTGGAAAATAATAAAGAATATTTTGTTAAGGTTCAAAACCAAAATGCCATAAAATTATATACATCATTATCTGCAGTAGTTACGGATACGTTCCTAACACTATCGACAGAGTCATTAACTGCATCCAGCCATAAATTTACATTATCCAAACTTTTCTCGAAAGAAATAGTACCAAGTCTTTCATTAAGAAAATTTCCATTAGAATCTAGCAAAAATACAAGAACTAAGATAAAAACAATTCCAAATACAACTGTTGCTACTTTGATTAATGGTGTCGAAGTTTCTACCTATAAAGATGTTGATAGGGTTTTTTATGGACCTATACAAAAAATAGATATTTTAGAACAGGGAGAAAATTATGATGTAGTAAATCCACCGCAAATTCAAATAAGTGACCCAACAGGAATTGGTGGAACTACATGTTTAGTTTCTCCAATCATTTCTGGATCAGTAAAATCAATTTTACTTGATGTAAAAGATATACCAATCAAAAAAATATCATCAGTTTCAATATCTGGTGGAAATGGCACTGGATGCGTTTTAGAGCCAGTTATTGAAAACAAACACAGAGAAATTGAATTTGATGCAACTATCAGTGTTAATGCATCCACAGATTCTATTTCATTTGTAAATAATCATTATTTTAGTGATGGTCAAAGAGTAGTTTATAATAAAAATAATAATGATCCAATAGGAATAGGAACATTTGGTGGATCTAATTTAGATCAAAATAAATTTTTGTTAAATGGTGGATCTTATTTTGTAAAATATATAACTGCCAAAAGTATAGGATTATATGAGTCACTAAATGATTATATTGCAGGAATTAATACTGTTGGATTTACTACCACAAATACTGCTGGTATTCATAAAATAAGAACCTTTGATTATGATAAATTATTAACAGACATTCGTGTAATTGAACCTGGTAGTGGATATGAGCATAGAAGTATTATTATTACTCCAGAAAACAGAAATATTTCTATATCAACAACTCGATCTTCAATTAATTTCAAAAACCATGGATTTAAAGATGGTTCTATTGTAAAATACACTAGTACTAGTGAAATTTCCGGATTAAATAATTCGCAAAATTATCATTTAATTAAATTGGATGATGATTCTTTTAGATTAGCAAATGACCAAATTGATTATTCTAAAAAGAAATATATTAATTTTGGGGATATTGGTGGTAATGTAGATCATATATTTAATTATTCTTCAATTACTGTAGATATTAACGTATCATATGCAAATACTGGACAAATAATTACCGCTACTCCTGTGGTTAGGGGAGAAATTATTGATATTAGCATTAATGAATCTGGGAGTAAATATGGTTCTGAGGTATTAAATTATGAAAATCCACCTTTAGTTTTTATAAAAAATGGAAAGGGTGCTGTAGTATCTCCAGTAATTATAAATGGTATAATTGATAGTGTTACCGTACTTAATGGTGGATCTGAGTATTATTCATTACCAGATCTTATTATTAATACAAAATCTGGTGCTGGTGCAAAATTAAAACCAATTATTGATACTAGCACTGGAAAATTAACAGGTGTTTTTGTAGTAAAAGGTGGTATTGGTTACAAACAGTCTGATACTATCGATGTTGAAACAGTTGGAAAAGGTTGTAAAATTAATCCAAGAATTAGACCTTTAACAATTAACTCAAATTCAAAATTTGGAGATGAAACTATAAGACCCATAATTAATACTCAAGAAGCAACATATACGGTTCTTGGTTATTTGGACAAATTGAGAGAATCTTTAAAAGATAACTTTGGAACAGAAAATTCAGGATCTGAGCACTCTCCAATTATTGGGTGGGCGTATGATGGAAATCCAATTTATGGATCATTTGGTTATATAAATCCAAATGATGCTACTGCAGTAAAGAGAATTGAGTCAGGATACACTTTAGATTCCTCTAAAATTTATGATAGACCAAGTTTAACAAGTTTTGCTGAGGGAATATTTGTTGAAGATTATGTTTTTGATGGTTCTGGAGATTTAGATGAACATAATGGAAGATTTACAAAAACTCCAGACTTTCCAAATGGAACATATGCATATTTTTCCACGATAATTCCTGATCCAAGTATTCCTGGAAAATTTTTGCCAGATTTTCCTTATTTTATAGGAGACACATATAAATCAGATCTTCTTGATGGAGTTTTGGATCAAAATCAAGAAAATTTCGATCTGCAAAATTCTGGTTTATTGAGAAATACTGCACCATATAGACTTGGGCAAAAGTTTTCCAAAAATGATTACGTAGATTTTGAATTTATTGATAGATTTGATGCAGCAAAAATCGATTTTTCATCTAAAGGGGATATTTCATCTTTTTCAATAGATGTAGATGGATTTGATTATAAAGTTGGAGATCCTTTAACTTTTGACAATTCTAAGGTTCAAGGTTCTGGAGTTTCTGCAGAAGTTTCTGAAGTTAAAGGTAAAGACATAACATCTGTTTCTTATACGGAATTAAAAGAATCGAATGTTGTTTTAGAAAAAGAATCATTTGGATTGAGACTTCATGTTAACCCTTATCATACTTTTAATAATCAAAGTTATGTAAAGATAGACAATGAGTCAACCAATATACCGGGATTGAGTGGGTTTCATAAAATTAATGTAGAATATAACACATCAGTTTTAAGTGAAGAAATAGTTATTAATTCTGGAATAGTTACTGATATTTTTGTATCATCTATCCCAAAAACAATTTCCATAGGCAGTACCATAGGAATTGGGACTGAAAATATGGAAGTATTGAATGTTTTCAATAATAGTAGAATTGTTAGAGCAAAAAGATCTGTTTTAGGTATAGCACATAGTGTTGGATCTGTTGTTACATACAGACCGGATTCATTTACAATACCTTTTGTTATAGATGAAATTGACTCTTTTAAAAATAAAAAAGTATATTTTAATCCTACACAATCAATTGGGATCGGAACTACTCCAGGAAATTCATCAGAAGTTTCTTATACAATTAACAATATAGAAAATACAATATCATTATTGAATGGATCAATCTATCTTCCAAATCACGGATTTAAAGATAAGGAAAAAGTAACAATTGCTCGCCCTTCCGGAACATCTGCAATAACAGTTCACAATAATTCGACTGGTAACCAGTTCCAATTATTAAATTCTGTTGAAAATGAAACGGTTTATATTATTAAAAAATCTGATGATATTGTTGGTATAATTACATCTTTGACTGGCATTGGAAACTCTGATTCTGGGTTATCATTTGTTACAAATGGTACAAATGATCATGAATATTATTTCCAATCACAAAATAATCAAATAACAGTTGATGCTAGTGAAATTAATGCTACCGTATCTGTATCTACTAGTCATGGATTACAAAAAGATGATATTGTGAAATTGAATGTGATTCCGAATAATAATGTTGGAATAGGGTCTTCGACATCGTTAAAGTCAATATTCAATACTAATATCCAAAGAATTTTAATTAATCCTGTAGGATTTAATTCATCAGGAATTAATACAACAAATAACTCTATAACTATTCCAAATAATAATTTTTCAACTGGAGATAAAGTGTTCTATGAAGCAGATATAGAAGCTTCTGGATTATCTACAGGATCGTATTATTATATTTTAAAGTTAAGTGATGATGTAATTTCCTTATCGGAAACTTTATATGATGCAACTTCAAAAAATCTAGCAGTAGTGAGTATTGGAGGAACTGGAGGAAGTTCTCAAAAATTAAGTCTTGTAAATCCACAAATCAATGTAATTAAAAATAATAATCTAGTTTTTGATATAAGCGATTCTTCATTTGCTAACAAAACAATTAAGTTTTTTAAAGACAACAATTATGTTAATGAATTTATTTCAACATCGGATGAAACTTCTTTTAATGTAATTGGTGTTGGAACTCCTGGACAATCTGGAGCAAAAGTAACGTTAAATTATACAGATAGCATTGATTATGATTTATACTATATTGTCGAAGATCTGGTAGAAGGTGCTTTTGTTTTGCCGGATAAAGATGTAAGGTCTTTCTCCAAAATTTCATATATTGATAGTTTTTATAATAATACATTTACAGTTTCAAGTGTTGGATTAACCACATTTGCAGTTAATCTTGTTGGTCTACCAGAAGTATCACAATATACAACAGGAGATGTAAAATCTTTCGAATATTCAACAAATTCCAAAACTGCGATTGGACCTATATCAAAAATTAGAAAAGTATCTCCTGGATTCAATTATAAATCATTACCATCATTTACTGGTGTAGAAAGTGATTTGGGTGATGGTGCAGGTATAAGTTTATTGACTAATACAATAGGAGTACCTCAAAGTATCAATATAGTTAATACTGGATTTTCATTCCCAACAGACAAAACTTTATCACCGAGCGGCATTCTTCCAATTATTGCCAATTTAAAAGAAAATCAACAAATATTAGATATTACAGTAACATCCGGTGGAAGTGGTTATTATTCAGAACCATCAATGGTTCTGGTTGATTCAGAAACAAGAAAATCTGTAGATACTGCATCCTTTATTGCGGAATTGGATGGAAGTTCTATTTCTAGAGTTGTTTCCGTAAATGCAACCGGATTAGATCTGAAAAAATATGAATTAATATCAACAAATAATACTAATGGAATTTTAATAAACACTATTGAATATCAATCCGGAATTGTAACTTGCATTTTGAGCACACCAATTGGAGGATTTTTAACTCCTCCATTTGCAGCAAACGACCAAATATTTGTTGAGGGAGTTGAAAAAACAGACACAAGTGGTGATGGATTTAATTCCACAGATCTTGGATATCGATATTTTACTGTATTAGAATATCAAAACACCTCTCCAGCTAAAATAGTATTTGATATAAGTAAATTCACATCTGATCCAGGGACTCCCATTAAAACACAAACCTTTGCATCTGTCGTTAATAAATCAGCACTTCCAACACTTGAAGTTACTCTAGAGGAAAGTCCATTTATTCCTAATGAAGAAATATTAATAGATATTGGTAATGGATACGTACTCTCAGATAACATTATTATAAGTTCTGAAGCAAATATTGCTAAAATAGATGGACCAGATTTTATTAAAGTTGGATATAGTATAAAGGGAATAAGTTCTGGATCAACTGCAAAAATCAATAAAATTACTTCATTGTCCGGAAGATTTAAAATAAATCCAGTATATTCAACCAGTGATGGATGGAGATCAAATACGGGCGCATTAAGTGAGGACTATCAAGTTCTTTCTGATAATGATTACTATCAAAAGTTGTCATATTCAATTAAGAGTCCCATATCATATGAAACTTTAATAGATCCTGTTAATAAACTAGTACACTCAACGGGTTTAAAGAATTTTGCAGATGTTGGAATTACCTCTTCCGTTTCAATTGGTCTTGGAGATACTACTTCAACACTCTCGATTGTTATTGACTTTGCTTCGGATTTGAGAATTGATAGAATAAAAGAATTTGATATTGTAAAAGATATTGATGTAGTATTAGAAAAAGATTTAAATCCGGGTAATATTGATCAATATATTAAAAAGTCAAAATATGTTGAATTTCAGAATAAAAACCTAACAGATTATTTTGTATGCAAAACAAACAGAGTATTATCAATTGATAATGTTGAAAATGAATTTTCCAGTGTTACTTTTGGGCAAGAAAAATACGTCGATCTTATTACATATCCAAGATTTTTAAAATATTCTAGTTTCTTAGTTCAAAGCGTTGGTATTGGTAGTACAGAACAACAATTTGATGACTTAGTTGTTTTAAATGATAATCTTAATAGTTATACTATCAATAGAGGAACACTAGTAAATTCGAATGAAATAGAATATTATAGTGAAGTTGGTGGATTTCTTGATGAATTCGGAAACTTGTCTTTGAGATACGAACCAGAAGATCCTTTCGAAAAAACTTATAATATTAAAGTTTATAGAAATAATTTTGATACTGGTTTAAGTGGGATAGGAACAACATCTATAGGATTTGTTGACATCACTTCAAATGTTAAGACGGTGGGAGTTGGTTCAACTTCACAAATAGTTGGTATTGCAACATCTTCTACTGAAGCAATTTTAACTGAGATTATTGCCATAGATTCGTTGACAGATAAAATAAATTTCTTTGAAGTTGCAACTGTCAATAATGGAACAATTTCAAACCATGCAGAATATTATTTTGATACTGAAAATTTAATCGGAAAGAGTTCTGATCCATTTGTATCAATTGGTTCTACAATTGAAAATGGAACTTTGAAGATAAATTTAACTAATCTGAAATCAAATAATATTATCTACAAAACAAAAACTATAAACATTGGACCGTCTTCAGTTGGTCTTGGATCTACATATAGATTTTTGGCAAATGGACAACCAGAAGGTTCTGAAAGATCTGCTTTTCTTCAATCAACACACGTTGAAACCGGAAATCTTTCTGTTGGATTAGGAACAATTATAGCATCATTTGATTCAAATACAGTTGCATCTTCAAAATCACTAGTAAAAATTAAAAATATTGATAGTGGCAATACATCTGTCCATCAAATTTTATTATTAGATGACAAAACAGATACTTTTATAATGCCAAAATTCTATGTTTCTATGGCAAGTACAACTGGCATTGGAACATTTGATTCAAATATTGTTGGCGGAAATGCAAATTTATTGTTCTACCCAGATTTTAATGCAAATTATGAAATAAGCATGTATTCTCAAGTTCTCTACAGAGAATTGGATATTGAAAATATAACTTTAGACAAAGAATATGGAAATATTATAGAATCTATTAAAAATAGCAGATTTAATGCAATTAATGGTGATGGAAATGATCAATTGGAATTTGAAATGGAATATAATGGAGTACCAATTTTCCAAAAAACATTCGATCCTACAGACACTGCAAAGTTAAATAGATCTACTGGAGTATTTTCAATAAATGATCACTTCTTCAGTAATAATGAAAGTCTAACATATACTCCAACATCAACTTTCTTAGGAGTTGCAGCAACTTCTATTGGAATTGGAACAACATCCGTAGGAGGAACAGTTTTTGTTGGCGACTTTATTGCAGGACTTTCAACCATTACAGGAATTTCTTCATCACTATTAGAGTTTTTTGAAGTTGGTCAGACTGTTAGTGGACCATCAGTCCCAGCATCAACACAAATTGTAAGTATTGGAAATACTTTCCAATACTTTATTGGAAATGTTGTTGGTGTAGGATCTACAGTTATAACTGGTATTGCTAATACCTCTATATTTAAAGTTAATGCTGGTATTTTCTCTGGCGATGGAACTTCATTAGGAACTATTCAATCAATTGGCCAAGAAACAGTAACCTCAAATCAAACTATTGATGTTGGAATTGGAAGAACATATTATACTGATAATGTTGGATTGGGCATTTCTCTTTCCAATGTCAGTACTGCATCTACGATTAGACAATCATATGTCTGTGGATTAACGACGGACGTTTGCCCATCAAATGTATTTGCTATTGTTAGTGATCCAAACACATTTAAACTAACAGGAACAAATAATAGTAGTGTGGCATTTACATTTACTAACACTGGTGGAGGAAATGCACATACTTTAACTATGAATAAAAATATTGAGAAAACTTTAATCAATATTGATGGTATAACTCAACACCCTATCGCATTTTCACCAATTTCTTATACAATAAATGATAATATTACAAATTCTCAAGAATATATTAGATTAAGTGGTATTTCTACAATTAATCCAAGAGATCTATTAAAAATTGATGATGAATATCTTGAAGTTATTATTGTTGGATTGGGAACAACTGCATCTGGTCCAATAACTAGAACTGGTACAACACCTTTAATAAAAGCAAAGAGGGGTGCTGTTGGTTCTGTAGCAAGCACTCATACTTCTGGAAGCACAGCACAATTGTATAAAGGATCTTACAATATTGTTGGAAACAAACTTCATTTCACATCTGCACCAAAAGGATCTGGAGAGAATGACAGAGAAAATTCTTCGGGAATAAAATTTGAAAGATCATCGTTTAATGGTAGGGTTTTCTTAAGACAGGATTACTCTAAAAATATTATCTATGATGATATTTCATCCAAATTTAATGGTATTGGCAGAACTTTTACATTAAAGAATTCTGGTCAAGATGTTGATTACGTCGAACCAGGAAGTGGTTTTTTATATGTAAACGAAATATTTCAAACACCAACTACAGCAAATAATGAAGGAAATAATTATGATTTAAATGATAATGGATCTACAACTGACATAGTTTTTACTGGAATAAAAGATCCTGTTGATGATGATATTATTATTTCAAATTCTGACGTTAATCAGAATGGTATTCCTAGAGGAGGTATAATTGTATCTCTTGGTTCTACTCCAGGACTTGGTTATGCACCTCTTGTAGGGGCATCTGTCACTGCTGTAGTTGGTGCTGGTGGAAGTATTGTTTCTGTTGGTTTAGGAACTACAGATCATCCAGGTTCTGGATATAATGGATTAATTGGTATTGCAGTTACTGTTTTTGAAGAAAATCATGTTGGAACAGAAGCAAGTGTTGTTGCTACTGTTGGATTAGGAGGAACACTAACTTTCACTGTTGATAACGGTGGAACTGGATATACTAATCCACAAATATTTGTTTCCGACCCATCATATTCCAATTTAAATGCTATTGGAATTTCTAGACTGGGAATTGGTACAACCACAGATACTGGAATTGGATTTGCTGTCAACTTGGAGGTTGGTGCTGCTTCTACAACAGGAATAGGATCAACTTATTTCGAAGTTACTAATTTTGAAGTAATTAATAATGGATATTCATTTAACAGAGGTGATAAATTCACAATTGTTGGATTGGTTACTGATGCAAATCTTTCAGAACCAATTCATAATTTTGAACTGGAAGTTTTAGAAACATACCATGATAATTTTGCATTATGGCAGTTTGGAGAAATGGATTTTATAGATTCTATAAAATTATCTCAAGATGGTGAAAAAGTAAGATTCCCATTGTATTATAATGGAGACTTATTAAACTTTGAGCGGGATTTGAGTGATCCAAATTCTATACCAATTGATTTGAAAGAATTGCTTGTCATTTATATAAATGGAATACTACAAATTCCAGGAGAATCATATAATTTTGATGGAGGAACTAGTATAGTATTTTCTAGTGCCCCAGATGCGGAAGATGATGTTGACATTTTCTTCTATCGAGGAACTAGAGGTGTTGATAGTAAAATTGAAACAATTAATGAAATTGTTGGTATTGGTGATCAAATTCAAATCATGAAAGAACCAAATTTTGTATTGACAAGAGATCAAAATCCAAGAACAATTTTTGACATCAGAGAATCTGATCTTATAGAAACAAATATCTATACTGGACCTGGAATTAGTACTGAAGGTGATGCACAGTCATCTCAATTTATTACCAATGAAAAATTTGTTGATATAATTCCACAAAAATCTGACATCATAATTAATGGTAATGAAATTTCTAAATCTAGAAACAGAATTGCATCTAAAGTATATCCGACATCCAGATTAATTTCAGATTTATCATCATCAGATAGTCAAATATTTGTTGATGATGCACAATCATTTGATTATGAAGAAAATGAATTATCTATCAACATTCCTGAGTTTGATTTAATTATTTTGGAAGGAGTTGATAAAACTCCAGCACAACTTCAAGTTGTCGTATCTAGTGCATCTACAATTTCATCTATCAATATTATTTCTGGTGGATCTGGATATGAAGTAGGATCAGTTGATGTGGAATTTTCAAATCCTTCAAATGGAATAGGTGCGGGAATAGGAACAATTGCACAAGCAACAGCAACTGTTTCTGCTGCTGGAACTGTTTCTTCTATATCAGTTACTAATGGTGGATTTGGATATTCAACAGCAAATTTACCTCAAGTATTAGTTCCTTTACCTACAAATAAAATAGAAAATGTAACTTCTGTGAAATTTGTAGATGGTTTCTCTGGAATTATTACAGGAGTTACGACAACAACAACTTCAGGAAATCCTGCTATTAGATTTGAATTATATAACAAAGAGGGTCAATTTGGAAATTCTTTAAAAGTTGGTTATCCATTCTTTGTATCAAATAGTACGGTAGGCACTGGAGTTACATCACTTACAGGTGCAGGAGTTACTATTGGAATTGGAACTACATCAATTGATAATATCTACGAAGTTGCAGAAGTTTCAATATCACCAAATAATGATAAAGTTGGAATTGTTACATGTAGAGCTATTGTTGCTGATTTAAATTACAATCCCGCAAATACAAATTTTGGAAAGTTCTCTTGGGGAAGATTTTCAAATTTAACTAGAGAATCGGCACAACAATTTACTATTTCTGGAAATACTGTTTCTGGATTATCTACATATCCACAAATTCAAAGAAGGGGATATGGACTTCGTGATAGTGGATCATATTCCAATTCATAAGTGCAATTAAGTCAACTAAATAAAAGAAAAAATAACTAAAATGTCTGGAGCTATTGTAACAGATAAATTTAGAGTTTCTAATGCGGAAAATTTCGTAAATTCTTTTGATCTCAATACAAATTCATATTATCTATTTGTTGGATTGGCTAATCCAACAGAAGATTATTTTGGTAGAAGCACTTCTTGGAATGTTTCGACCCCTTCACCAAAGGATGATTTTTCAAATACTGCACATACCAAGGATACGATTATTTTTGGCAAAAAAATAACTTCCGTTGGTTTAAGAAGATTAGTAAAGAAAAGATCATGGGTTTCCGGTACGAAATATGAAATGTATAGAGATGATTATAACTCCTCAAATCGCTCTCCAATAACAAATTCCAGCAGATTATATGACACAAGTTATTATGTAATAACATCTGAGTTTAAAGTTTATATTTGTATAGATAATGGATCTTCTGGAGATAATTTAACGGGAAATCCATCAATTGATGAACCAAGATTTACTGGTTTAGAACCTGCTGCAGCAGGTTCTAGTGGGGACGGATATCTCTGGAAATATCTGTTTACTATCGATCCTACAGATGTTATAAAATTTGACTCTACAGATTATATTCCTCTTCCAAATAATTGGAATACAACTGATAATGCGGTTTTAAAAAATATCAGAGAAAATGGAAATTCTGATGTAAATAACAATCAAATAAAAAAAGTTTATATTGCAAATAAGGGTTCTGGATATAGTGGATCTGGAGTTTGTGACATATTAGGCGATGGAACTGGAGGAAAAGTTCAAATTGAAATTAATGGAACTGGAGAAATCACTTCTGCAATAATTACAAAAGGTGGAAGTGGATATTCTTATGGAATTGTTGATTTAGATCCATTTAATGAATCTGTATTTTCTGATGCAAATATTAATAATCATGCGGAATTAATTCCAATTATTCCCCCATCAAAGGGACATGGATATGACATATATCAAGAATTAGGTGCTGACAAAATTCTTTTATATGTTCGTTTTGACGATAGCAGTAGAGACTTCCCAACCACAACAAAATTTTCCCAAATTGGTTTGATTAAAAATCCTAAAAAATATGGTGTAGATGAATTATTTACCGATTCTCAGTTTAATGGACTTCATGCAGTTAGATTGAGTACCGCCATTCAATCACCAATTATTGGAGAAATAATCGAACAATCCTATACTGATAATAATTCAAATTCAGTAAAAGCTAGAGGTTATGTTGCTTCTTATGATGATTCTACTAGAATTTTAAAATATTATCAAGATAGAAGTTTGTATTTTGCGGATGAAAAGACTCATAAAGATAGTAAAGAAAATAGAACCGTAGAAACTAGAGGAGTTTTACAAATCACCTCTACTGGGGGTAATATTTCATTTTTAAGTAGCAGTCAAACATCATCTGTAGATTCTACTCTGAATGGATCAACCATGACAGTTGATGGTAGTGTTATTGATTTGGGCGTTTCATTTACAGATGGTGTTGCTGCACCGGAGATAAATAAAAACACGGGTGAAATACTTTATCTAGATAATAGACCTGTGATTTCTAGAAATACTAGACAAAAAGAAGATATCAAAGTAATACTGGAATTCTAAAAAATGTCCCAAAAAACTAATTTAAATTCAAGTCCATATTATGACGATTTTGACTCTGGAAAAAATTTCCATCGCGTTTTATTTAAACCAGGATTTCCAGTTCAATCGAGAGAATTAACAACTTTGCAATCAATATTGCAAGATCAAGTCGAAAAATTTGGATCACATTTTTTTAAAGAAGGATCTGCTGTTATTTCTGGTGGCGTAAGATATGAGAGTCAGTATTATGCGGTAAAAGTTAAATCTGTTGTATCTGGAATTAATATATCATTATATTTAAATAATCTTGTTGGTAAAGAAATCAAAGGTCAAGATTCACAAGTTACTGCAAAAATTAGATCAGTTTTACCTGCATCAGAATCTGATGAGGGATATAATACTTTATATGTAAAATATGATCAGGGAAATAGTAGTTTTGAATTCCAACCATTTATTGATAGTGAAGGATTAGTCGTTCAAGAATCTGTTGTTTATGGAAATACAACGATTGCTTCTGGTGACTTAGTTGCGGAGTGTATTGATTTTAGTGCTACCGCAATTGGATCATCATATTCAATTTCCGATAGTGTTTATTTTATTAGAGGTCATTTTGTCAATATTCTTGGACAAGAATTAATATTAGATCAGTATACAAATACACCTTCTTATAGAATTGGTCTAGAAATAAGTGAAGAAATTATAACTGCTAAAGATGATAATACATTATATGATAATGCAAAAGGATTTTCGAACTATGCTGCTCCAGGTTCAGATAGATTAAAGATCACAGCAAAACTTTCCAAAAAATTGATATCAGACTTTGATGATAAAAATTTCATAGAAATCGAAAGAGTTAATAACGGTACAATAATTACTAGAAATGAACCGACCAATAATTACAATATTTTAGAAGATTATTTTGCAAAAAGAACATTTGAAGAATCTGGAAATTATTCGGTAAAAAATTATAATATTGAACTTCAAGAGAGTTTAAATGACAGAGTATCTTCGAATGGTTTGTACTTAAATACAGAACTCACACTGGATGGAAATACTCCTTCGGAAGATTTATCAATTCTAAAAATTTCCCCAGGAACTTCATATGTAGAAGGGTATAAAATTGACACTCAAAGTACTTATATTGATGTAGAAAAACCTAGAGAAACTTCACAATCAACACAAACGTCCGTTCCTTTCGAAATGGGCAACCTATTGAAAGTTAATAATGTTTCAGGCACTCCTATAATTGGAATCAATAATAATTCATACTTAAATTTACAAAGTAGAAGAAAAGAATCTACAATTGCAGGAGCAGGGACAACAATTGGACAGGCAAGAGTTTATAACTTTTCTCCCAGTGAAACATATGAAAATACTTCCTCGCAGTGGGATTTATATCTTTTTGATATTCAAACATATACTATATTAACATTGAATGATGCTGCTTCACTTACAGCATCAACTAATATAAAAGGTAGAAGTAGTGGTGCTAGTGGATATGTTGTATCTGTAAATGGTCAAGAAGTTACTTTAAACCAAACTTCTGGTTCTTTCTTGCAAGGTGAGCAAATTTTAATTAATGGAACTACTGAAACAAGTAGATCTATCAAATCTATAAAAATATATGATGTATCTGACATTAAATCAGTATATCAAAATACTGAAGTACTTTCTGGGTTTTCCACTGATTTTGTTGCAGATTCTGTTTTAGAAAAACAAATTGGAAATAATTTCAGTATAGTTGATACCTTAGAGATTAATGGGGGGATTGCAACCTGCCCAGGAAAAAGTTTTGTTGGAATAAAAAGCGATACAATCATTAGATATCAGAGATCTGGAATTGATTCAGAGACTTTTAACAGAGTTGAATCTGTTTCCGATGATGGATCATCAATTACATTATCGGGATTATCTACAGTTTCAAATGTTTGTGATGGTGCAATTGCTAATGGACAATCGGTAACATTCTCATTTGGTTTTCCAACAATTTCAAATAAACAAAACGCTTCTTTGTTTACGGAGTTACCAGCATCGAATATTGCCGAAGTAAATTTTTTAAATTCTAATATCAATATTTCCAAGCAAATAACTTCAAAGTCTACAGATAGTAGTGGACGATTAACTGTTAGTCTTTCTGATGTGGGAATATCCAGTGCATTTTTTGATGCTTTTGATGAAGAAAAATATTCTATTATCTATTCGGATGGTTCTATTGAACCATTATCTTCAGATCAATTTTCTCTCCAAAATAACATTGTCACGTTTAAAGGTTTAAGAACCTCCCAATCATCAGTTACAGTAAATACGTCACTCAAAAAATCATCAATTGTAAATAAATTAAAAACATTAGATAGAAGTCAAAAAACTTCCATTGCATTTACTAGATCGGGAATTTCTACTTCATATGGATTAACTTCAAATCCATATTATGGTTTGAGAGTTGAAGATGATGAAATTTGTCTGAATACTACAGATGTATTAAAATTATTGGCAATATATGAATCTATTGATGGTGCTGCTCCAGTATTAGATACACTTTCCTTTAACTCTTCTTTAGGTTTAGATACAAATTCTATCCTTGGAGAACAAGTGATAGGAAAAACTAGCAATGCAGTTGGCCAAATTGTAACTCGCAAATCAACATCCGAAATAGAAATTGTATATTTAAATGATCAAAAATTTGATCCGGGAGAAACAGTTTTATTTAAAGAATCTTTAATAGAAAGTCCAATTTCATCAATAACTATTGGACAATATATAAACAGAATTGGAGATTATACCTTAGATAATGGACAAAAAGATGAATATTATGGATATTCTAAAATTGTTAGAAAGTTTGGAGTCAGGTCTCCATCAAGAAGATTATTAGTCATATTTGATAAATATACGTCAACTGGTTCAATGGGAGATGTATTTACAATCTCTAGTTATGATACTGGACTTGAAAATATTCCACTCAATTCATCTGGTGTCAGATTATCTGATCTTTTGGATTTTAGACCAAGAGTTTCTGATTTTAACGTTGTAACAGCAACAAGATCTCCATTTGATTTCTTATCCAGAGATTTTTCTGCAACTTCATTTGAGGTCATTTCGCCTAATGAATCTTCTACATTATTCTATTCAAATTATTTGCCCAGAATAGATAAACTCGTTTTAGATAAACAAGGAAAGTTTAGATTAATAAAAGGAAATCCTGAGATAAACCCATCAGAACCTTCAAATAGATTTGGTGGAATGGAAATTGCTTCCATAGAACTGCCAGCATATCTTTTTAATTCCAGAGATGCAAAAATATCTCTCATAGATAATGCAAGATTTACTATGAAAGATATTGGTAGAATAAGAGATAGAGTCGAAAACTTGGAAAGAGTTACTTCACTGTCGCTTTTGGAATTGGATACAAAATCATTGCAAATTAAAGATAATGATGGATTTTCAAAATTCAAATCTGGATTTGTTGTTGATGACTTCAAAGATTTATCTTTAGTTAATATTAGTGATCCCGATAATAATATTATTATTGACATTAATAATAATCAATTAGTTACTGATAGAGACGAATTTTCATTAAAATCCATTTTAGCACCAGCACAATCTTTAAATTTGAATACCTTAGATTATAATACAGATTACGAATTATTTGATAGTAATCTCAAAAAAACTGGAGATGTTGTTACTCTCGATTATGTTGAAGAAGAATGGGGAGTTTTAACTCAACCATTAGCAACTAGAGTATCAAATGTCAATCCATTTAACGTAATATCCACAACTGGAACAATTACGCTTTCTCCAAGAAATGATACATGGACAAGAACGATAGTTGTTCAAGGTGCTGCCAGAACTAATTGGATTGCTTGGTGGAGTGGAGCAGAAACATTTGAGAATAGATTGACGAGTGAATTAATTAATAGAACTGCTGATCCCTTTATGAGATCCAGAAATGTTGAATTCCAATCAGCTTCTTTACCTTCACTGACAAGATTTTATTCTTCTTTAGATTCAAACTCCCAAGTTGATATTATCCCAAAATTATTAGAGATATCTATGGTTAGTGGAGTTTTCCAAGTTGGAGAAACTGTGCAAGGGTTTGTTGGCGATCAAAAAATAATTACTTTTAGAGTAGCAACTCAATCTCATAAGAGAGGTCCATATAATGCTACAATTAATGATGAGGGAGCACAATTTTACACATATAATCCATACGACAATCCCAATTTAGTTCCTTTATCTGGTTATAATTCTGCATCAACTGTTCTGAATGTTGATATTTCATCATTAGCAGAAGAAGCAGTTGGAGAATTTAATGGAAGAGTTGAAGTAGGAATGACTTTGATTGGTACTACCTCTGGAGCAGAAGCAACTTTAACAAGAAATCGATTGATAAGTGATTATGAAGGACATATTTTAGGTTCTTTCTTCATAAGAGATCCTAATCAAAGTCCTCAACCTTCTGTTAGGATAACGACTGGAGAAAAAACATTCAAACTAAGTTCTAATATAAATTCTTCCGAGGTTTTACCAGAAGGTTATGTAGTATCTACTGCAGAAGGAAATTACACTTCTGAAGGAACTGTTCAAACTATTCAAGAATTCTTATTAACAGTAAGAAGGCAAGCACCTCCTCCACCGCCTCCACCGCCACCACCACCAGTAAACTGGGGAGATCCTTTGGCGCAATCATTTGCAGTTACAGATGATAGTGGATATATTTCATCAATTGATCTTTGGTTCTATCAAAAGGATACATTTCAACCTGTTATACTTGAACTTAGAACAATGGAACTGGGTCTCCCAACTACTCAGTTGGTTAGTAATAATTCAGTTATTGAAATACTTCCTGAGGACATTGTCGTTTCTACAGATGGACGAAATAGTGCATTTACCAGAGCAACATTCCCAAGTCCTGTTTATGTTGAGAGAGGACAAAGTTATGCGATAGTTTTACTGTCCCCATATTCAAACAATCATTATGTTTGGACCGCTAAAATGGGGGAAAGCACTTCAGAAACTAAAAATTTACCAGATTCTGAAACAGTTATCTATTCTAGACAATATATTGGTGGCACTCTATTCAAATCGCAAAATGGAGTAACTTGGTCTGCAGACCAACTTGAAGACATGAAGTTCAGAGTCAATAGATGTAGATTTACTTCTACTGAAGGCACTGCATATTTTTATAATCCATCTCTCCAAAGAACATCTCTTAAAAGGGATTTTAACTCACCAAGTACTTATTCAACAGAAAATAATCCAATAACTGTCTATCCAAGAAAATTAAATGTTGGTCTTCAAACAACATTTGATTCTGGATCTATACTTACAGTTGGCAGAAAGGTGGGAACAGATGGTTCATCAACAACTGGAATTATTGAACAAGTTGGAGGAGAAATTCTTACAACAACTCTAACAAATGTTGGAGTTGGATATTCTGTGGGATCATATTCTAATGTTCCTCTTTACAATATATCAGGATCTGGTAGTGGAGCACTTGCAAATATTGTCATAAATTCTTCCGGAGAATTATCTAGTTTATCAATAGCATCTAGTGGAATTGGTTATGTTCAGGGAGATGTTCTTGGATTGACTACTTCTAACGTTGAGAAAGGTTCTGGAGCAAGTATAACAGTTGCATCCACCAGAGGCATCAACATGCTGTATCTTACAGATGTTGTTGGGGAAACTTTCTATCCTAATGGTACTACTGCATTATCATATTATAATGGAAATACTGCAGTATCTTTGGGATCAACATATACTACCAGTAGTGTAGTTTCCGAAGAAATATACAGTGGAAATGTTTTTGAAGTTTATGATCACAGTCATGGAATGCACGCTTCTAACAATTCTGTGAAAATTTTTGGAGTTGAACCAACCACAGTTGGAGTTAAACTTTCACAAGATTTAGTTGCAGACTCAAATACATTAACTGTAGATAATGTTGGAATATTTACAACATTTGAAGGTCAACCAGTAGGATCTGGACTTAATGAAAGTACAGGATATCTATTAGTTGGAAATGAGATAATTGAATATAATAATTATAATGAATCTGCGAATACAATAACGATTAATGCAAGAGAAATAGATTCAACTATTACAAGAAAACATCTTGCAGGTTCTATAGTGTATAAGTATTAATTAAATGGAGTTTCTTTGAGGAGAATCAACAAAAATCATACTATGACTACAAATAGCAATACAATCAATTCAAATAAAACGATTGATTCGTATCAAATGCAATTTGATAGATCGTCAAGAACATCGGGAGATAATCTGTTGTCATTCGCAGATGAAAGAAAAGTTGGTGGAAATGAGTGTATTTTATCTCAAAATATTCAATATAATTCAATTCTTCCATTTTTTGATGTGTTTTCCCCAGCAAATACAGCAATAGAATCTTCTATAAGAACAGTTTCTGCTACTAGTGCTAGCGGATCTGAAGTGTCATTCCAAGATATTGGATATATCCCACTGCAATTAAATACTACTAATGAATTGAATTCAACTAGAATGATTGCATCTCATATCAATGAGACTGATAATTTATCATCTCTTCCCAATAATAAATCTTTGACCATTGCAATCAATATGCAGGGAACTACGTATGCTTCACCTATGATTAATATTAGTTCTTATGCAAATATAAATCTCTTTAGAAATAGAGTTGATTTACCAGTTAGAGATTATGTTAATGATTCAAGAACAAATCAATTAAGTGGTGATCCACATTCATCAGTCTATATTACGAAAAAAATAACTTTAAAAAATCCTGCAACATCTTTAAAAGTTCTTTTATCGGCATATAAAGATTCATCTGCAGATTTTAGAGTTCTTTATAGACTTTTCAAATCCGATAGTTCTGAAATTGATCAAACCTATGAATTATTCCCAGGATATGATAATTTAAATAGTGGAAGACCTGATACTTTTGTAAGATCTAGTTTGGACAATGAATTCTTAGATTATGAATTTACTGCCGATAATGTTTCAGAATATGATGGATTTGTTATAAAAATAGTAATGAGTGGAACTAATGAATCGAAACCAATCAGAATTAAAGATTTTAGAGCAATAGCATTATCATGATCTCAGTTGAAGGACATAAAAATCTTAAAAGAGACAATGAAACAGGTGCTATCATTAACGTTGATAGCACCGAATATAATCGACATGTTCAAAATAAAAAAAATAGAAAAATTCGACAGGATGAAATTGATAACATTAAAAATGATATCAGTGAAATAAAAACTATCTTAATGCAAATTTTAGAAAACAAAACAGTATAATATAAATATTCTATAGAAGAAGTCTCTAGATTTATGTCAGTATATGTATCAAATATTGTAATCGAATCTGGTGCTAGTTTTGACACTGTTTTTGAATTTGAAGATTTTGCTGATGAGTCAGCACTCGATTTAACTGATAACACAGTTTCAGCACAATTGAGAAAGCATTATGGCAGTTCTACTGCTGTTTCTTTTGCTTCGACAATTACTTCTGCTTCTGGAGGAAAAATTTCCATTGAATTGTCTCCAACACAAACATCCGCTTTAAAACAAGGAAGGTATGTTTATGATGTAGTGATAGAAAGCACAGGAGGTAAAAAAACAAAACTTGTTGAAGGATCAGCAATTGTTCGTCCCGGAGTAACGAGGTAATTAAATGCCAAAAGTTCTTGTAAAAAGAAGTGGCGAATCTTTAGTTTCAGTAAAAGACCGAGTAGGTTCTGAAAATGCTGTAAGAGTTTTAACAAGTGCAGCATCTGCTCCTGCAAAATTAACTCAACTCGATGATGTTGATAGTACTAATAAAACTGATGGAGTATTAGTAGTTTACGACGCACCATCCAGTAAATTTGTAATGACGGACACTATTGATGGTCCGATAAAAATTACTGATACGACAAATTCAATATCACCTTCTACTGGAGCATTAGTAGTTTCTGGTGGTATGGGTGTAGGTGGAAATCTTCATGTTGCAGGAATTGCAACATTTGGTACAAGTACAATTGTAATTGATGGTGATAATAATACAATTACTATTGGAGAAGAACTTTTTATTGGAGCAGAAGAATTAAGAAGTTCTACATTAAAAGTTAGTGGAAACAGTACACTTGGTTCTAGTGGAGGTATAACCACAACAGGTGGTGATTTATTTGTAGGTCAAGGTCTTCAAGTTGCTGGAGTTTCCACATTCATAGGACAAGCAACTTTCAAGGGAGGAACTATAAATCTTGGAGATGAAAATTCTGATAATATTAATATTGGAGGAGAGTTTGTATCAAATTTAGTTCCTGATGCAACGAATTTATATGATCTCGGAACTGATGAGAAAAGATGGAGAAACGCATTTGTTTCAGGAATAACTTCAACAAATAATTTATATGTTGTTGGAGTATCTACTTTTACAAATACCCTTAATATAACTGGTATATTAACTGCAAGTCAAGGTCTTTATTATGATGCTAATGATTTTGATGGTCCTAATGGAATTGCATATTTTAATAATACCGGGAAATTAGTAAGTGCTACTAGTAATGCCACAGAAACTCTTACAGAAACAAATTTAGTTCTAACCACAAATTCTTCCGGAATTCCTAAATGGTCTTCAGTGATAGATGGTGGAGAGTTTTAATAAATAATTTTAAAGGAATATTCATTTATGGCACAACCATCAACTAGACAGGAACTGGTGGATTATTGTCTTAGGCGTCTTGGTGCTCCAGTTTTAGAAATAAATGTGGATGATGATCAAATCGATGATTTGGTTGATGATGCCATACAATATTTTCAGGAAAGACACTTTGATGGTGTCGAACGAATGTATTTGAAATATAAAATTACTCAGGAAGATATTGATAGAGGTAAAGCTGGCGGAACAAGTGGAGTTGGAATAGTTACAACAACAGGAACATCGACGATTGTTGGAGCAGCAACTACTTTTAATTTTTATGAAAACTCAAACTACATTAAAGTTCCAGATTCTGTAATTGGAATAGAAAAAATATTTAAATTTGATACTAGTTCAATATCCGGAGGAATGTTCAGTATCAAATATCAATTATTTTTGAATGATATGTATTATTTTAATTCTGTGGATTTATTACAATATAGCATGGTTAAAACATATTTGGAAGATATTGACTTTCTTTTAACTACAGACAAACAAGTTAGATTTAACAAGAGACAAGATAGGTTATATTTAGATATTGATTGGTCTTCTCAAAGTAAAGATGATTTCATTGTTATCGATTGTTATAGAGCACTAGATCCAACATCATTTAGTCAAATTTACAATGATTCCTTCCTTAAAAAATATTTAACTGCTCTTATAAAAAGACAGTGGGGACAAAATCTTATTAAGTTTAGAGGAGTTAAACTTCCTGGAGGAATAGAACTAAATGGGAGAGAAATATACGAAGATGCAGAAAGAGAAATAGATCAGTTGAAACAAACCATGTCATTAGAGCATGAATTACCACCCTTAGATCTTATTGGATAATGGCACTTAATCCCTTTTTTCTTCACGGAACTTCCAGTGAGCAATTTCTTGTTCAAGATTTAATAAATGAACATATTAGAATGTTTGGGATGGAGGTCACTTACATCCCCAGAAAAATGATTGATATTGATAATGTATTTAATGAAGTACAATCATCGAAATTTGATGATAATTTTATTCTTGAGGCATATTTAAATAATTATGAAGGTCATACAGGTCAAGGAGATCTTATGACAAAATTTGGCATTTCTTTAAGAGATGAAATAACTTTAACTATTTCAAAAGAAAGATTTGAAGATTTTATTTCACCATTTTTAATCGGTAGACTTGATGGTGCAGAAGCTGATTCTAGTTATGATGATGGTTCTACGGTAAAGATAAGTTCTAGACCTAAAGAAGGAGATTTAATATATTTTCCACTATCATCAAGATTGTTCGAAATTAAATTTGTAGAGCATGAAAGTCCTTTCTACCAATTAAATAAAAATTATACTTATGAACTAAAGTGTGAATTATTCGAATATGAAGATGAAATTGTCGATACAAATATTACAGATATTGATGAACTGCTTGATGATCAAGGATACCTTGTAGATCTTACTTTAGTTTCAGCAGTAACAACTGCAACCGCAACTGCAACAATTGGAACTGGTTACATTAGAGAAATATTCTTAACTAATGATGGTTACAATTATACATCTGCTCCAACTGTAGCAATCTCTACAGCACCTGCTGGTGGCACTAATGCTTCTGCTGTAGCAACATTAAAAACAGTTTCTGGCAGCAAAACAATAGATCAGATACTTTTGACTAATGCTGGTGCTGGATATACGGTTGCACCCACAATTACAATAAGTGGGGGTGGTGGAACTGGTGCGGCAGCAACTTGTTCTGTTGGTGTTGGTGTTACTGGTGTCGTTAGTTTGACTATGACTGATTATGGATCTGGTTATATTACTGCACCAACTGTAACCGTAGCAGGACCAGGATCTGGAACGACAGCAACAGTAAATTCAATTCTGTATTCTGGAAATCTTTTTTCTAGAATTAATACTGTAGATTCTCTTAGAATTATAAATTCTGGTGTAGGATATACTGCAGCACCTACCGTAACTATATCTGATCCTGCAGTACTATCCGGAATTGGAACGTTTGAACTTGGAGAAAAAGTTACTGGAGGAACTTCGGGTACTATTGGAAGAGTTAAAAATTGGAATAAGGAAGATCTTATATTGCGTGTTGGAAATGTTTCTGGAACATTTGCTGATGGCGAAGTCATAACAGGAGCAGAATCCGGTGCAGTTTATGCATTTAAATCTTCCACAGAGAATGAGACTATTAATGATAAATATCAAGATAACTTGGATATTGAATCCGTGGCAGATTCAATTCTAGACTTTACAGAATCTAATCCCTTTGGAACTTACTAATGTTAGGAACTTATTACTATCACGAAATAATCAGAAAAACTATCGTTGCTTTTGGAACGATGTTTAATGATATTCACATTAAACATGATAATTCTTCCGGAGGCACTTTAAGTGATATGAAAGTTCCTTTGGCATATGCACCCATTCAAAAATTTCTGGCAAGGATTGAACAACAAAGCGATTTAAATAAACCCGTTCAAATTACATTACCAAGAATGTCATTTGAAATGATGGGAATAAATTACGATTCATCCAGAAAAACTTCAGTTACTTCAACATTTAAAGCGACGGATGGAGCAAATGTCAAAAAAGTATACATGCCCGTCCCATATAATATTAATTTTGAACTCAACATTTTAAGTAAACTGAATGAAGATGCCCTTCAAATTATTGAACAAATTTTACCATATTTTCAACCATCATTTAATGTAACGGTAGATCTAATCAGTTCTATTGGAGAAAAGAAAGATATTCCTGTTGTTTTAAATTCAATATCTCTTCAGGATGATTATGAAGGAGATTATAGCACCAGAAGAGCTTTGATATATACATTACAATTTACAGCTAAAACATATCTCTTTGGACCTGTTGCCGAATCCACAGATGGATTGATTAAAAAAGTTATTGTTGATCAGCATGATGGAGTCGATACACAAACAGCAAAACGATCTGTCAGATATACTGTCACACCAGATCCTATTACTGCCGGACCAAATGATGATTTTGGATTTAGCGAATCAATAGATTTCTTCACAGATTCTAAAGAATATAGTCCAACTCAACAAACTGACATCTGATTTTTATGAGTGATAATTATCATAGCATAGATAAAGCTCTTAATGTTGAGAGTGGGATTGTTGATGAAAAATCATCTCAACAATTAAATATTGTCGAAAAAAAGGATCAGGATATTCAAAAAGATTATGAATATACCAGAGCAAATTTGTATTCTTTGATAGAAAAGGGTCAAGAAGCAATTAATGGAATCATGGAAGTTGCCGGTGAGGGTGCAAGTCCAAGAGCATATGAAGTTGCAGGTCAATTAATCAAAAGTGTTGCTGACACTACAGATAAACTCATAGATCTTCAAAAGAAACTTAAAGATGTTGAAGAAGATACTAAAAAAACAACAAACAACGTAACTAATAATGCGGTGTTTGTTGGATCAACATCAGAATTACAAAAAATGCTGAAGCAAGGTTTCCTAAATAATAAAGAATAGTACTTTTATTAGTGATGGCAACAAAATCTGGTGATCAAGGACTTCGTGATTGGTTTGGTAAATCCAAGTCTTCTGATGGTAAACCAGGTTGGGTTCAACTTGGTGGCAAATATGCAGGAAAACCTTGTGCTCGTCAACCAGGTCAAACCTCCACACCAAAATGTGGCAGTTCTAAAATGAAAAGAAATTTGAATGATAAAGAAGAAGAAAGGGCAAGAAGAAGAAAAAATCGCCAAGATCCAAATCAACCAGAAAAAACTGGTGGAGCAAAACCAACTAACGTAAAAACTGAAGAAATGAATATTCAAGAAGTAAAAGACAAACCAGGCAAGGGTAGCGGCAAAAAAGATGCCTGTTATCATAAGGTAAAGTCTCGTTATTCTGTATGGCCTTCTGCTTATGCTTCAGGAGCACTTGTAAAGTGCCGTAAGGTTGGTGCTGCTAATTGGGGCAATAAGTCCGAATCATATGAGTTTTCTAACTGGAGAGATGATTTTAAGGCAACTGAATATGAGTTTATTGATCTTATCAAACCTGAACCACTGAAAGGTGAACAGATTGATGAAGGACAAAAGTGTTGGCCCGGATATGAGAAGAAAGGCACTAAAAAGATGTTTGGTAAGACCTACAATAACTGTGTAAAGAAGGAAGAAGTTGAATCTAAGATTGGTGGCGGCAATCTCAAAAAAATTGCAGGAAAGGCAGTAAAGAGAGTTGATGCTGATGTTGATGGTGATGTTGATACTAAAGACATGAAATCCAATGAAACTGGAGAGTTTTTACCATCACCAAATGGAAAGAAAAAGTTAAAACCGAAAGTAAGGTTTGAAGAATTTTCTGATTGGAGATCAGAACTTGAACTTGATGAAGCAATTGATAAATCCAAAATGAAGTGCAATAAACCAAAGGCGCAAGCAGTTGGAGACTCACTTACTGGAAAATCTCATGTTGTAAAAGCATGTGAAGGTGGAAAGGAAAAGATTATTCGTTTTGGGCAAAGAGGTGTAAAAGGTTCTCCAAAAAAAGAAGGAGAATCTAAGAAATATGCTTCCAGGAGACATAGATTTCAATCTAGACATGCAAAGAACATTGCTAAAGGCAAAATGTCTGCAGCATACTGGGCAAACAAAGTTAAATGGTAAGGTAGAATGAAAAGTTTTCAACAATTTCTCTCAGAAAGCATCACTATTAATGGTGATTTTAACGGAACTCTTAATGTAGGAGGTTCTCAACCAGAACAGGCACAAGAATCATTCTTTGCTGATGTTGTCTGGGAAGGAAAGATGTATCGTCTAGAA